>Ga0335078_10001219_pt1 | contig 39084 bp, 38 predicted proteins | sample Lox_Sample_32_FD_206711 | JGI IMG/M metagenome (GOLD analysis project Ga0335078, IMG submission 206711) | Soil microbial communities from Loxahatchee National Wildlife Refuge, Florida, United States - Lox_Sample_3.2 | ecosystem: Environmental > Terrestrial > Soil > Wetlands | place: USA... | reverse complement strand
TGAGCTTGCCTTATTTAGATCGTTTCCCGCCGCGCTCAAATTGAGTCGGCTCTGGATGTATCTGCAACACGAGGCGAGAGCTTTCGCCTTTGTGACCTGGCGCGCGGCACTCAAGGTGAAACGCGGCGCCTTCCTCCGTAACCTTGAACGAGGCGTTGGCGATCCGGAACTCCGGCAACGCCTGATCCCGGACTATAATTTTGGCTGCAAGCGCATCCTGCTGTCGAACGATTTCTTTCCAGCCTTGGCGCGCGCCAACGTGGAACTGGTGACGCACGCCATCCGTGAAATACGCCCGCACGGCATCGCCGATCAGACCGGCGCGGAGCGCGCTGTTGATTGCATCATTTGCGCAACCGGATTTTCGGCGACCGACTTTCTGGTGCCGATCAAGATCACCGGCATTGCCGGACAGGATTTGCATCAGTCGTGGAAAACCGGCGCCGAGGCTTATCTCGGCATGAGCATCTCGGGCTTTCCGAATCTGTTCATGCTCTATGGTCCGAATACGAACCTCGCGCACAACTCGATCGTTTACATGATCGAGGGCCAGATCCGCTACGTCATGAGCTGCCTGGAAAGGCTACGCCGCGGCGAAATTCGCGCCCTCGATGTCAAGAAAACCGTCCAGCAAAGCTTCAACGCGCGTATCCAGCGCCGCCTGCAAAAATCGGTCTGGGCGAAAGGCTGTACCAGCTGGTACCTCACCGCGGCGCGCAAAAACACCACCAACTGGCCGGGTTACTCGCTCGGCTTTCGGCTGCGAACCCGCGTGCCGCGGTGGGATGACTATGCTGTGCAGTGAGGCGGAATTTCCGCCGCTGAGGATTCGCGAGCGGTTGGCGGCGGCAATTCTGCGGGCCGGGCTGCGAGCGACAGTGAGGCCTATCCTTTCGCCGAAAGTGCCGATTGTCTGGCAGCGCTGGTGGCTGGAGAAATTGGCGCGGCTCATCGGCTCAAGCGGCCATACGCAGCTTGAAACGGGCGCCGCCGGAGGAGTGACAGGGGAATGGATGCGCGCGCCTCGGTCCGCGGCGGCTGCGGCGGCGGATTCGCCGGGTGCCATTCTTTATCTGCACGGCGGCGGCTATTGCGTGGGGTCGCCGTCGACGCACCGCGCCCTGGCCTCGCGTCTTGCCTGGGCGACAGGGCTTTCGGTTTTCGCCGCCGGCTATCGGCTGGCGCCGGAGCATCCGTTTCCTTGCGCGCTTGACGATGCGGTAGCCGCCTGCCGGGCGCTGATGCAAGGCGGACCGCTCGTCATCGCCGGCGATTCCGCCGGCGGCGGTCTTGCGCTGGCGGCGGCGCTTTATCTGCGCCAACATCAAATGGGCTCGGCGGCCGCGCTGGTTCTGTTCTCGCCCTGGGTCGACCTGACGCTGTCCGCCATCACAGACGCAGCGGCGAAAAAAGAAGTGATGCTCAGCACCGCTTGGCTTTCCGACTGCGCACGCCATTATCTCGCCGGCGCGAGCGCTTCGGCCCCGCTCGCATCCCCGGTTTTTGCCGATCTTCGCGGCTTGCCGCCAACGTTCATCCAAGCGGGAGCCGACGAACTTCTTTGCAGCGATGCGGTGCGGCTTGCGGATGCGCTTGTCGCCGCGGGGGTCGTCGCCAACCGTGAAATTGTGCCCGCGCAGTGGCACGCGTTCCAGCTTCACGCCGGGATCTTGCCCGCCGCCAATGCCGCAATCGCGCGCGCCGCACGCTTTGTTGCGCTTGCGCTTAAACGTTGATCGCGTCGCCCGACAAACCTTCAGCGCCGCATTATTCCGGCGAAGTCGTCGGCGACTTTTGCAGCGGCGCCAAGTCCGCATCCAATTCGTCCTGAACCGGCGGGGATTCGGTCCGCGGCGGCCGCTTGGACGCGCGCCGTCTCTTTTTCGGCGGCGGTTTCTCCTCGGCGCCGAGCTTTGGATCGATCAACTCCTCTTGCAAAGCGCGGATGACTTTGTCTCTGACCGAGCGCTCCTTCGCCAAGCGATTTTGCAAACGGCGCAGCAAGGTGGCGACCATCCGGTCCGCAGTCGGTTCGTTAATCCCGGACTGCAAGATGGTTTGCCGGTAGCCGCGGCCCGCGGCCGCTACCGCCTCGGCGTGATGCTTCGACGGCAGTTCCGAGATCGCCTGGACGACGCGCGGAATACCGGCGACGGCGGCCCGATAAATCTCTTGCTGAGAGGGAGACGATCCCATCGGCGGCAGGCTTCACTCGAACGTTTGCCGCCGTTTTTACTGCAATCATTGACTTTTTGCCCATTGCAATTCGGCGCTTGCGGCCGCATTGCCGTGCACAATTCCGCCTTTACCTTAACGATAAACCTCGGCGGCAGATTTTTGCCCGGGCAAACGGGTCGTCAACTTTGCCGCGGCGGCAATTTATCGAGCAGCTCGCGCTGGATGAAGGCGCCCACATTCCTGCAGGACTTCTCGGAAGTCGTCGAGGTGTCCTCGCGATACCAGCCTTGCGACATGAGCATCGGCGGGAAAGCCGGCGCCGGATTGAGCGCCGTATAGGTTGCCGCGACCAGTCGCGTGCCGGCGGCATCCACCGCGTATATTTCGGCCGGCGGGGAAACGATGTCCACGGACACTCGATCCGCGAAGAATGACGGCCGGCGCGGAAAGCGAATGAGCACATATTCGGCCGGTGCAGCATCGACTTCCATGCCCTTGCGCACCGGCGCTTTGGCCGTTGCCCGCGTGAACCGAAGATACGAGCTCTTCTTACCTTGCCGGGTGAGGACGTCGCCGACAGCATAGTCGCCGGACAGGATGCGAACGCGCGCGCAATTGATCATCGGCCAATCGTCGCCTTCGATGACAACACCTCCGATCGTTGCCGGCAACGCGACTTTGGGAATGGCGGCAACTGCTTCGGCCTCCCGCGCTTTCGCCATTCGCACCGAAGATAGCGAGGCGGCCCAAAAGCCGAATGGGATCAAGGCGGCGACGAGCGCAGCCGCTCCGATTGCATCGCGCCGCGCCGCAAACCGCATCGCTGTTGCGACGAGCGGCGTGTAGAGAAAGAATGTCGGCACGAAAGCCGGCATGAGGAAGGTCAGCAGCGCGATTGGCAGCAGCGCAGAGTTCGTTTGACTGTTGGCCAACAACGACCAGAGCAACACGGCAAAGGCGATCGCCGCGCCGATCGCAGCGGCGCGCCCCGGCCGCCAAAGGCGAAGTGTTTCAGGGGCGGCAATAACGGCCGGCGAGGGCGTGGCGGCCGCCGGCGCGGTCATGGCGGCTGCCGGCGACGGCGCAATGGAAGCAAGCCGCGGTGACTGCCAAAGACGATAGGCCGCTAAGGCGAGGAACAGCGGCATGGCGTAGGCGGCGTAGGTTGAGAACGTGACTACTCCAAATGTGACCAGCGGCGGCAACGCCGTGAAGGCAAAAAGCGGAAAGCCGCCGGCGCGCAGCACGGCGGCGACCGATAAAAGCGCCGCCAAGATCACGATCATCTCGTCAAGCCATGGGCTCCCGGCGCCGCGAAGCGAGTCACGTGATGGGATGGCGAGCAAACCGATAAGGGCCGTTCCAAACAAAGCATAAACAGGCGGATTGATCGCCAGGATGCCCGCGGAGAAGGGATATGCCCAGCCCGCTCCGGCATATTGCAGGAAGGTTTGATCGCCAATCAGCATGAACGGCGGAAATGCACCGAGCCATGGATTCAATCCAGCATCGCGCGCCCGGCGCACGCATGCATTCAGCGCCATGGCCATGGCGGCGATGAAAAAGAGCGGCCGAAGGAGCACGGCTGCGGCGAGACCGACGACGCCACACGTGTCGACGGCGCAATGGGATCCCGACACGATCGCCTTTGTCAGAAATGGGAAAAGAAGGATCGTTCCAATCAAAAACGCGATCGTCGCCGCCGCTCTCCGAAGGTAAGCGGCTCGATCAAGAACGCCTGTCCAAATGAACATCGACCAACACCTTCGTTCATGGACTTGCCAGCGCTGCCGCAAGTATCGCGCAGGCAACTTAAGCGCGATTTAATGTCGATTGGGCCGCAACGCCCTGGGTCAGTCGTTGCGCATTAACGGCCACGCGGCGGGCGCCCGCTGGGACAAAGAGGTGACCGCCGTTTTCCGGCAACATCCATCCGGCAGCATAAAATTTGGCGCGCCCGAAGAGATTCGAACTCCTGACCCCCAGATTCGTAGTCTGGTGCTCTATCCAGCTGAGCTACGGGCGCGGCTTGGTCGCACAAAAAAGCGCAACCCGCGGGTAAAAAACCCGCGGCGCGCGCCATAGCTATAGGCTTGGCTTCCCGTTGGCAAGCAGTCGGCTCGGGAACATGCGCGGGACAAAATTACCGCGTGCACCTGGTTTTGTTGTAAATTTTCCGCCCCATATCGGGCGACGGAGGACACGGCAAACCGTGTGGCGACCACCGCAACGCATCCGCTATAAAGCAGCCGCCGGCCGCGTGCCATCGGCGGCCGAGGCCGCCGCGTCGCGCCTGTTCTCGCCGATCGACATCGGCCCAGTGCAGCTTGAGCAGCGCACCTGGGTGCCGGCCATGGTGCCCTGGCGGGCGACCGAAGAGGGTGATGCGACCGAAGAAGTCATCGAGTGGTATGAGCGGTTCGCGTGCGGCATGCCTGGCGCCATTGTGGTCGAGGCGACCGGCATTCGCGACGTGCCCAGCGGGCCATTACTGCGCATCGGCCACGACCGTTTTCTGCCCGGTTTGCGGCGCCTTGTTGACACGGTGCGCCGCGCGAGCGGCGGGCATACGCGGCTGTTGGTGCAGCTCATAGATTTTCTCGCCGTGCGCCGGCGGCCGGAACCGAAGAAATTCTTCGAGCGTTTCCTAGTCATCACCGATCGCCATCGCGCCGCCTTGGGCGATCCGGCTTTGCCGGACGCTGCCGTGCGCGAGCGCCTCAACAACATGAGCGAAGACGAGCTTGAGCGCGTGCTTGAGCCTGCGGAATGGGAGATGCTGCAATACGGCTATCGCGAGCGTGTCACCGACATGCATCTCCCGCACATCCGCGATCTGCCGCAGAAATTGCCGCTTCTCTTCGCCGAGGCCGCGATGCGCGCGCAAGCCGCGGGTTTCGACGGCGTCGAGCTGCATTATGCCCACGCCTACACCATGTCGTCGTTTCTCTCGCGCACCAATACGCGCGCGGACGGTTACGGCGGCACGCTTCCCAATCGCGTGCGGCTGCCGCTCGAAGTGCTCGGCGAAGTGCGCCGCCGCGTGAGCAAAGACTTCGCCGTCGGCATTCGCTTTCTCGCCGACGAGTGCATCGCCGGCGGCAGTGAGGTTGAGGACGCGGCGTTCTTCGGCGCCGCCTTTGCCAAGGCCGGCGTGCATTTTCTTTCGCTGTCGCGCGGCGGCAAGTTCGATGACGCCAAGCAGCCCGGGATCGGCGATGCGGTTTATCCCTATACCGGCCCGAGCGGCTACGAGTGCATGCCACAACATATTTCCGATGAGCGCGGGCCGTTTGGCAGGAACGCCGCGCCGACCGCTTCGGTGCGGCGCGCGGTGCGCGAAGCCGGCAGCGCGGCGCCGGTGGTCTGCACCGGCGGCATCCATAATTTCGCAATGGCGGAAGACTATCTGGCGCGCGGCGTCTGCGACATCATCGGCGCCGCGCGGCAATCGCTCGCCGATCCCGACTGGTTTCGCAAAATCCGTCTCGGGCTCGGCGACCAGGTGCGGGTCTGCGAATACACCAATTACTGCGAAGGCCTCGACCAGAAACACAAGCAGGTCACCTGCAAGCTGTGGGACAAGCTGCCGTCGGCGCCCGGCGAACGCCGCGCCCGCGACGGCAAGCGAAGGCTCACCGCGCCGGCGTGGCAGCCGCCGGAGTAGGTGGATAAGGAGCCAAAAATTCCCCTTTCCCCTTGCGGGAGAGGGTGGCGAGTTCACGCGTCAGCGCGGGCGAGCGGGGTGAGGGGTTGGGCCAAGCCGCTCGCGGAGCTTGTCGTTGGGCCGGCCACTTCGGGCCGGACCCGTTGGCTCGCGACCCCTCACCCGCCTCGCGAACTAAAAGTTTGCTCGACTCCCTCTCCCCGCCGGCGAGAGAGGTAGGAAGAGAGCGCGCGGCGAGGACGAGATTGCGAACGAAGAGACAAAGTGGCCCCGTGCTGATCGATCGGCAGCGCCTACCAGCCGGCGTCCGCCGCTTTCGGATCGTCTTCACGCCACTTCGCCGCGACGAAGCGCTTGCCGGTAACGCCGTCGGATTTGGTGCTGCCGAGCCACAGAAGCGGCGGCACCATGATTGCCGGGTCGAGCAGCGTGGAGCGCAAATGGTCGGGAAGACTTTTCGGGATCATGCCGGTGCGCGTCGCGCCGCCCGGCAACAGCGCGTTGACCGTCACGCCGCTGCCGGCCAAGTCCTGCGCCCAAATGATGGTCTCGGATTCGAGCGCGGCCTTGGATGGGCCGTAGGGCGAAAAGCCGCGCCGCCGCATGGTCTCGGTGTTCATCGAGATGTTGACAATGCGGCCCCAACCCGCCGCCAGCATCGCCGGCACGGCGGCGCGCGCCATGAGAAACGGGCCGACGACATTGGTGTCAATCACCAAGCGCCAAATATCGGGCGGCGTCTCCCAGAACCGCGTCGGCTCGGTCATGAAATTTTCGCTGACATATTTCATGCCGCGGCCGGCATTGTTGACCAGGACATCGAGGCGGTCGAAGCGCTCGATCGCCATAGCGACAACGCGCGCGCATTCGTCCTCTTTGGTCACGTCGGCGGCCATGGGCACGATTTTGCCGTCCGAGGCCGCCGCGCGAAGGTTTTCGATCTCGCCAAGCTCGCGCGCGGCCGTTGCGATCACTGCGGCGCCGGCTTTGGCAAGGCCGAGCGTCATGGCGCGGCCGAGCCCGCGGCCGCCGCCGGTGACAATGGCGACGCGCCCGCCGAGCGGCTTTTCCTCGTTCACGAAAATCGCCTAAGCCGCCAGCAGGCGCTTCACGTCCGGCCAGCTTTGCGTGCCGAACGTTTTCAGATCTGCGGTCAAGTCGGGCGGGCACATGTCGAGCAACGAGGGCTTGAAACTTGGGCGCGATTTCACCCGGTCGAACCATTCGGTCAGGCGCGGCCGGCTGGTGACCCACATTTCCGACATGCCGAGCATATCCAGGCGATTGACGTACGGCGCCATGGCGATATCGGCGAGCGAAAACGCGCTGCCAGCCAGCCAGGGCTGGCGCGCGAGCGCGTCTTCCATTTTCTGCAGATAGCTGTCGTAAAGCCGGAACGTGCGATCGACCCGCGGCGCCGCCATGCCTTGGCGAACGATTTCTTTCTTGCGCGCGTGCCAGTCGGCAGTCACCGAGACTGGCGGCGTGCTTTCGAGAAATTCAGTGAACTTCTCCGGCGGCAAGCGCCCGATGATGTAACGGTGACATGAGGCAAAAGTCAGTTCCGCGCATGCCGGATGCAGGAATTCATCGACCGCTTTGGTCCACAGCCGCATTGCGGCGCGGTCGGCCGGTGCAGCGGGCTTGAGCGGTGGATCGGGAAAGACTTCGTCGAGGTATTCGCAGATCACACTCGACTCCACGATGACCGTTCCGTCGTGGACGAGCGTCGGCACCACCGCCTTGGGATTGAGTTTCACGTACGCCGGATCAAACTGATCGCCGCGCAGGATGTCCACGTAGACGCCGTCCCATGGCAGTGACTTTTCCGCCAGCACAAGCCGCACCTTCGCGGCGCAAACCGACGAGCCATGGTGGTAGAGCGTGATCATTTGCCGTGCCGCTTGCGGATTTCGGTTATTGCGTCCGCGGACATGGACGCGCTTTGAGAACGATGGCAGAGTGCAATAAATTTCGGCCTGATCCAATATCAATCGTGGACGGCAAAAGCAAAAGCAAAATGCCAAATGGGGGCGAGCGTGATTGTTACTCCGACCAACAAAAGCGTGACCGAGCTCAAGGGCCTGCACCTTTACCATGCGGATATGTCGAACTGCTCGATGCGCGTGCGCATGGTGCTCAAGGAAAAGAATTTGCCGTGGACCAGCCACCATCTCGACTTGCGCACCAAGGAGGCGGTGACGCCGGAATATTTCGGCATTCATCCCAAGGGCCTCGTGCCCGCCTTCGTGCACGACGGCGTCGTGCACATCGAGTCGAACGAAATCATCGAATATCTCGATGAGACTTTTCCCGATCCGCCGCTACAGCCGGATTTGCCGGAAGAGCGCGCGGAGATGCGCGACTGGCTGCGCACCGCAACCGAAATTCACCTGCCGGCGGTCAAGACCCTGATCTACACCCGCAAAATCGGCAAGGTGCTGCGCAAGAACCAAGAGGAAGACCTCAAATACCGGTCGTTGCAGCGCGATCCCGAGCTGCTCGCCTTTCATGCCGCGGCCACAAGCGGCAACGGCTTGCCGCAGGAGAATGTCGACAAAGCGGAGGCGACGCTCTTTCGCCTGTTCGACAAGGTCGAAGCCGAACTGTCCGCGCACGAATGGCTGGTGGGGGAGAAATTTTCGCTGGCCGATATTTCCTGGGTGCCGCTGCATTTCACCCTGATCGGCGTCGATTTTCCGTTCGAAGAACGCTATCCGCGCATCACCGCCTGGGCGGATAAAATCCGCGAGCGCCCGAGCTTCCAGGAGGGTGTTTTGCGCTGGTGCGCGAAGTTCTAGCGCCCGCGGAGGAGGTCTACGCATGGGAAGCCTCGACGGAAAAGTGGCGCTAGTGACCGGGTCGGCGCAGGGAATAGGCGCGGCGCTCGCTGTCGCATTGGCGCAAGCGGGCGCCAAAGTCGTGGTTTCAGACCTCACCGATTGCGCTGAAACCGCGCGGCAAATCAAGGAGCAAGGCGGCGAGGCCGTGGCGGCCAAGACGGACGTCACCGACAATAAATCGCTGGCCGCGCTGGTTGCCACGGCCGAGCAGAATTTTGGTCCCGTCGGCGTCCTCATCAACAATGCCGGCATATTCGGCACGCTCGAGCTCAAGCCGTTGATGCAGATCACCGAGGAGGAGTGGGACGCAGTTTTTCGCGTCAACGCCCGCGGCGTATTCCAGGCGACGAAGGCGGTCGTTCCCAGCATGCGGCGCGCGGGCGGCGGATCGATCATCAATATTTCGTCGGGTACGATTCTGCGCGGCGCGCCAATGTTGCTCCACTACGTCAGCTCCAAGGGCGCAGTGTTTGCTATGACCCGATCGATGGCGACGGAACTTGCCGCCGAAAACATTCGGGTCAATTCGATCATCGCCGGATTCACCGCGAGCAGGAGCGTCCTCAATCATCCGAGCATGATGGAAAAAATCCGTCCCCATACGCTCAACGCCCGCATGATCAAGCGCGACATGACGCCCGACGATCTCTGCGGCACCGCTGTCTTCCTGGCATCGAATGCGAGCGCTTTTATCACCGGTCAAGCCATCAACGTGGACGGAGGCGCCATTACCTATTAGCCTGACACCGCGGCCAATCTGCCGGCAAGGCGAACGGCGTAAGAAAATCAGCCGGCGCGGGAGGCGTCATGGATGTGCGGAACAGAGCGGATCAGTTGCGCGAAGCAAGCAATCCGCTGTTCAACGACCGCAAGCTGAAACTCGGCACCTTCTGCTCGAACCTGTCCGGCGGCGCCACCATGTCCTCGATCGACGGTGTCTTGCAGGTCAAATGGGAAAGCACCACCGCGCTCGCCCGCCTCGCGGATGAGATGGAATTCGAGGCCATCGTTCCGGTCGGGCGCTGGAAGGGCTTTGGCGGCAGCACGAATTTCAACGGACAAGGATTCGAGTGCTTCACCTGGGCGGCGGCGATGGGTGCGCTTACCAGGAATCCGGCGGTCTTCGCCACTTGCCACGTACCGACCATGCATCCGGTCATGGCCGCCAAGCAGGCTACGACCATTGATCACATCAGCAGCGGCCGCTTCACCCTCAACATCGTCACCGGCTGGTACCGCCCGGAGATCGAGATGTTCGGCGTGCCGCTCATGGAGCACGACACGCGCTACGACATGGCCGCCGAGTGGATCGAGATCATCAAGCGGCTGTGGACCAGCGAGGAAGAATTCGACTTCGAAGGAAAGTTTTACAACGTCAAGCGCGCCGTCATGGCGCCGCTGCCGCTGCAAAAGCCCTATCCGGCGGTGATGAGCGCCGGCGTCTCGCCCAAGGGGCGCCAGTTCGCCGCGCAACATGCCGACGTGAACTTCATCAACCTCGATGCGCACGATTTCGACAGCGTGCGTGCGCGCGTCGACGCCTCGCGCAAGACCGCGTGGGACGAATGCAAGCGGGAAATCCAAGTCTGGACTAATGCCTACATCTTCCAGGGCGACACCGAAGCCGACGCGCGCGCCTTCTACGATTATTGCGTATTCAAGAACGGCGACTGGGAAGGCGTGGAGAACCTGGTCAACATCATGGGGCTGAATTCACTGTCGATCCCGGTGCCGGCGCTGCAGAATCTCAAGCAGCATTTCATCGCCGGGTGGGCCGGCTACGGCATCATCGGCACAAAGGAGCAGGTAGTCGACCAGCTGACGTTGCTGGAACGCGCCGGGTTCGATGGCATCGTGCTGACCTGGCCGCGCTATATTGAGGACATGCGGCAATTTAAGGCCGAGACTTATCCGCTGCTGCAACAAAGCGGTTTGCGCTGACGCGTTCTTCGCTGCGGCTGTCCGGAGTCTATGTCGCCGCCGACAGCGCGTCGTCTTGTGCAAGCGCGCGCATCGCCTTGAGCGTCGCCGCAACCGCCATCAAGTAACCCTGCTCCATATCGGCGGCGAACTCGCTTTCCCCGGCGCTGCCGGCGGCAATGCCTTCGACGGTCAGCGTGAAGGTGAAGCGCAACGCCAGGTCGCCATCATCGTCCTCGATGATCTCGTTGAGAATGCTGCCGAGAACCCGCCCCGATACACGCTCGAACTTGACCATGTGCTGTGGATGGAAGGTGACGGCCTCGACGATGGTGTCGCCCTTGTCAACGATTTCGCGAGTGAGCCGATCAGTACCGCGCTCGCGCACGGTGCACTTGCTGATGACCGGGACGAAGGGCAGCGGGTTCTCCGCTTTCATCACCAGCCCGCGCCACACCAGCTCACGCGTCAATTTCGGCTTGTCGGGATCGGCGTTGACCTTGATGGTTCGTGAGGCGTGCACCATGCGATGACTCGCTCATCTTCCCGGAGATACTCAATCGCGCGCAATTCCGAACGGCTTGAACTCGGCTTTCACTCCTTGCCCGAACAAACAGCGCCGGTAAAGGGGATCGAGGCCGGGAATTTTCACACCATCACCGCTGCGGACCCGATCATTGTTGAGATCGCCCAATAGCGTGAACAGGCCACCCCCGATTTTTAGGCTGTCGATCTTCACGATCAGCGTTTTTTCGCCAGGGGGCGCGCCGACCGATGTGCGCACGGCTACAACTTCGCCGTCGACCCGCCACTCGGCCAGGTCATCCGCATGGTCGTAGCTAATCGCGTAGCGATGCCACTGACCGGCCGCGGTCGGAGTGCTGATCGGGATCAATTCGGTGAATGCGGGATACGGATTGTCTTCGCTCTGTGCGAAAGGCAACCGCTCATAAAGCGGGACGATGCGACTGTTGCTTACGAAAAAATCGAAGACCACGAGGTTTTTCGCGTCGATGGTGTTAAATGCTCCGCAGCCGAGCCGCACGTCGCCGGCATCGGCGGCCCAAGGGTTGTTCTCGGTGCCGGAGGTCGTTACCCGCATCTCGGTCCCAATGGTCAGCAGGCCGCGCTCCCCGGGACTAAATTCCGCGGTCGAATAGATGAGCGCCTTGACGTTGTCATGGGCGTCACGGCGCGTGAGTGTAAAAGGCCGGGCTTCGAGCGTCAGAGTGCCTCCGCCGCAGGTCACGCGCGTGGCCGGATCCCACACCCCGGGAGCCGGCAAATGCCGGTACCATTTTTCGCCCGGCAAATCCGAGGCCCTGAAATCGTCGTAGATATCGGCGCTGGTCGCCAAGGCCCCCTCCCGTTCCGTTCATCGAAGCGGCCGTGCATATAGCCAGGCGCGAAAATGCGCGGTCATAAAGAAGGTCAGGGGCAGAAATAATCGACGCGAACCGGCTGATCAAATTTCCCGCCGTGAGTGGCAAAGGTCCGGTCGAACCGGGAACGCACGGCAGGCGCGAGCACTGCTTCTTTCGTATAGCCGTTGAACCGCATATTGGCGATCATCCGGCTGGCGAAATCGTCGAAATCCGCAAAACGTCGCGCGTCGATGTAGCGCGAAACATGATCGGCGGCGAAATGCGGCTCCGCAGAACGGGCAAGCGCGTCGGCGGCAGCTTTTCGCACGAAGGTTTCGTCGTGGAACAATTCCATGATGTATTGATGCGGGCCCTGGGCGAGCGGCTCCGCCACATAGAGGCGCCCCGACCGGCGCAGCACCCGCCGGGCCTCGGCAAGCGCTGCATCGAGCTTGGCGGCCGGGACATGGTGCAGCGAAAAGATGAACAGCACAAGATCTGCGCTGGCGTCGGGTGCCGGCAGCGCGTCAGCGCTCGCCTTGACCAAGCGGTAGCCGCCGCTCCCGTGTGCGGTCCAACCGGTTTCGGAAATGAACGGGTCGCAGCCGGTCACCCGCGCGCCAAGCGCGGCGAGAGCCCGCGTCAGCTGCCCTTCGCCGCAGCCGACATCGACGATGTCGAGCCCCGACACCGGACCGATCGTTTCCAGCAAGGCATCGAGGTGCGATTTCGTGCCGAGGTCGCGCGTGAAGGCCTCAGTCATGCTTACTCACCCGTCTCACCCGTCGGGCACATTATCGCCGCGTCGCTTAAGCGTGTGCGCGGGCGCCGCGGCGGGCGGAAAGTTCCACCGCGCGGTCGGGAATGGTGAAGCGCACCGTTGCGCCGATCGTACCTTCGACCAGGCGAATGTCCCCACCATGTGCGCGCACCAGCTCGGCGGCAATCGCCAGCCCTAGTCCGGTGCCGCCGGCGCGGGTCGAGCCTTGAAACGCCTCGAACAGATGGGCGCGCGCTTTTTCGGAAAATCCCGGACCGGTATCGGACACTTCAATAACAACGACGGCTCCCTCGCGTCGGCCGGTGATGCGAATCTGATCGCGGCCTGGGTCGCGCGCCGCCCAGCTTTCCAGCGCCTGCACGGCGTTGCGCGCAAGATTGAGCAAAATGCGGAACAGCTGATCGTGATCGGCCTCTACGACCAAATCCCGTTCGACCGCGGTAATCCACTGGATCGGACCATCGGGACCGAGGCCGAGTGTTTCGTGTACTTCCTCCACCAGTGGCCCGAGCAAAATCGATTTTCGCTCGGGCGGCGGTTCCTGGGCGCGGCCATAGGACAGCGTTGATTGACAGAACGCGATGGCGCGTTCCAGTGCGCGCATCAGCTTGGGAGCAAAGCGTTGCACGCCGGGATCGGGCAGGCTCGAAAGCCGATCGGAAATCAGCTGCGCCGAGCCAAGCAAATTGCGCAAATCATGATTGATCTTTGAGACCGCGAGGCCGAGCGCGGCGAGCCGGCTTTTCTGGTGAAGCATCGAGGCGAGTTCATTTTGCATGGAAGCGAGCTCGCGCTCGGCCACGCCGATTTCGTCCGTTCGCGCGGAGGTGGCGATAATGCGGGCAGGGTTCTCCGGGTCGGCACGGAACGCCATCATGTTCGCCGTAATCCGGCGCATCGGGCGCACGAAGGTGTAGTGCAGCGTCAGGTAGACCAGCGCCGCGGTAATTCCGGAGATCAAAAGAGAGATCAGCAAAAGGTCCACGGAATAACGCAACAACGCTTTGCGCAACGGCGCCTCGTCCATGACGATTTCGATATAGTCGCCGCCCATCGGCGCCGGGCCGACTACGCGCATCACTTTTTTGCCGGCGGCGCCGTCGAACATCAGCATGAACGCGTCGACGATAGAGTCGAAGGTCATGACATTGCGCATGTCATAATCATTGTTGATCGGGGGTGGCATGTCGCCGACTGCGAGCATGCGGCGCTGTTTGCCCATTTTCATCGCCGCTGCGCGGGCCCCGATCGAATCGAGGATTTGTTTGGCAAGGCTGTCGGACACCATGCCGTTTGGCGCGGCATCGAGCACCAGGGCTGCCGTGTAAGCGCTGGCCAGGCGATCGTTGACCCAGTTCACCCGGTAATTGGCGACCAGCGGGACATAGATCAGCACTTCCGCGATCATCACGAACAGAATCGTGAGGACGAGGAGCTTGCCGGAAAGCCCCAGGCGCGGCGCCCGGATCGGCGCCGGCCGTGCGTTATCTTCGCTCATTTATGAGCCTTTTGGCCCGCTATAATTAACAGATGCGACGCACCTGCGCATGATGCGACGGGTGCGCCGAACCGTCAAACCCCGATCGAAATAGGTCGTTTCCACGCGGTTTACTAGCTGGGCCGGTCGGACTGGGACAGGGCGGACGCCGTAAGTATTGGTTCCATCAGACGCATTCCATCCTTTCTTTGTCTTGCGCTTGCGGACGGCGAATGATGATGGCTGTTGCGCCGAAAAAGAGTCATCTGCAGGCGCCGCGCGGCATCGGGTTGCGATCGCATTGACGGGCCGGAGGGGCTCTCGTATAAGCCGCGCCGGTCGCGCAAATCATTTATGGTATTGCCTCGATCGGCGGGCGCGCACTGGCGTGCAGCGGAGAAAAACCCGTGAAACGAACCTATCAGCCGAGCAAATTGGTGCGCAAACGACGCCACGGCTTCCGCACGCGCATGGCGACAAAGGGCGGCCGCAAAGCGCTTGCCAAGCGCCGCGCGCATGGGCGCAAGCGGCTCAGTGCCTGATCCAGGTCGCATTGGTGTCGTCATCGAGCGACTAAGACGCCGGGGCGATTTTCGGGCCGCTGCCAGCGGCGAGCGCTCTGCAAGCCGCGCATTCGTCTTGCAAGCGCGTTGTCGGGGAGATCAAGGTGCCGTACGCGTCGGTTTCACGGTGACGCGGCAGGTTGGCGGTGCCGTCGAACGCAACCGGATTCGTCGCCGCTTGCGCGAAGTGGTGAGGTTTTCGGCTGCGGGGGGCGCGATGCAGCCCGGCCACGACTATGTGCTGATCGGGCGGCGGGCGGCTCTGGCGGCTCCCTTCACGGAAATGACACAAGCTCTTTATTCAGCGCTAATCCAAATCCATACCCGACTTAGGGGCCAAAATACCGGTCCCGAGCGCCGTGGAACTGGAAGCACCCATGCCGAGGCCTTACATCCAGCTGGTGCACGGTCGCGCTCCGGCAAACAGGGGCGGTCAAAGCCGAACGAGCCGATGGAGCCCCCGTCGCAAGGGCACTGAATGATCGAACATAAGAACACTATTCTTGCCATCGCCTTGTCGCTCATCGTCGTGATCGGCTGGCAATACTTCATCGGCTATCCGCAAATGGAAAAGCAGCGCCGCGAAGCGCTGCTCAAGCAGCATGAGCAAGCGCAGCTTCACCCCTCCTCAGCTCCCGCGCAGCCCGCCACACCGGCAACGCCTGGGCCGCGAGCGGGCGCTCCTGCGCCGGCAAACGCCGCCGAACCACCGTCTCATTCACGCGATGCTGTCGTTGCGACAACGCCGCATGTCGCAATCGACACGGAGCGGCTTAACGGCAGCATCGATCTAAAAGGCGCGCGCATCGATAACCTCTCCCTCGAACAGTACCGGGAAACGGTCGATCCCAATTCGCCGCCAATAGTGTTGTTTTCGCCGTCCGGCACGCCGGACGCCTATTACGCCGAGTTCGGCTGGGTGGCGGCGGACGGCACTAAGGAAAAGATGCCGGGTCCCGACACGGTCTGGACGCAAGAAGGAAGTGGCGCGCTCGGCGTCGGCCATCCAGTGACGTTGACTTACGACAACGCCGAGGGATTGGTTTTCCGCCGCACCATCGCCGTCGACCATCATTATCTGTTCACCATCAAGGATGAGGTGACGAACAAAAGCGGCGGTCCGGTCACGCTATTCCCCTACGCCCTGATCTCGCGTCACGGCACGCCGAAGACGCTTGGCTATTACATCCTCCATGAGGGGCTGATCGGCGTCATGGGCAACGACGGCGAGCAGACGGAGACCTACAAAAAAATCGTCGACAAAAAAGAAGAGCACTGGGACGTCACCGATGCCTGGCTGGGCTTCACCGACAAGTATTGGGCGGCCGCCTTGTTGCCCAACACCGATGCGCGGGTTCACGCGCGCTTTTCGTCAGCCCAGGTGGGCGGCGAGCAAACGTATCAGACCGATTATCTGCTCGACGCGGTGACAGTGGCGCCGGGCAGCACCGGCTCCGCCGATGCGCGGCTATTCGCCGGCGCCAAGGAAGTATCGGTGGTGGGCATCAATTTCCCGCTTTCGTCGTTCGGTGGTTACAATGAGGCTCTCCACCTCAACCATTTCGATCTGTTGATCGACTGGGGCTGGTTCTACTTCATTACCAAACCGATGTTCCTGGCCATCGACTTTTTCTTCCGCCTCGTCGGCAATTTTGGCATTGCCATCCTAATCGTCACAAGTCCTACGCTTCGATGGCGAAGATGAAGGCGGTGCAGCCTGAGCTCACCATGATTCGCGAGCGCTACGCTGACGATAAGGTGAAGCAGCAGCAGGCGATGATGGAGCTGTACAAAAAGGAAAAGATCAACCCGGTTGCCGGCTGTCTGCCGATCGCCATTCAGATTCCGGTCTTTTTCTCGCTCTACAAGGTGTTGTTCATCACGCTGGAAATGCGGCATGCGCCGTTCTACGGCTGGATTCATGACCTGTCGGCGCCCGATCCCACTAACATTTTCACATTGTTCGGGCTCATCCCCTGGGACCCCTCGGTTTTGCCGCTGGTGGGCGGTTTCCTTCACCTCGGCGCATGGGCGGTGATCATGGGCATCACCATGTGGGTGCAGATGAAGCTGAACCCGGCGCCGCCCGATCCGACCCAGCAGATGATCTTCAATTGGATGCCGATCATCTTCACCTTCATGCTGGCCAATTTTCCGGCTGGGCTGGTGATTTACTGGGCCTGGAACAACACGCTTTCGGTCATCCAGCAAAGCGCGATCATGCACAGGAACGGCGCCAAGATCGAATTGTGGGACAACCTTAAGCGCACTTTCATCAAGCCCAAGCCGAAACAGCCGGCGGAATAATCAGGGCAGCAGCTTTTCTTCGCCGCCTCCGCTAGGATCGCTCGCTCGTGGAGCGAATTTGGTATTCGCTACCCGCCGAACCGGCATTTCGTGAAGCGAATGGCAAATCCAAGGCTCCACTAGAATTAATTCTTGTTAGTCGTCCTTTGATCTTAACATTCGCATGAGAGCGAGCAAAAACTGGATGCGAATGTTAAAATTGGACAACTAGTGGAAACGGCGAAGGCAGGGCGATGAACGTCAAGATCGGCGAAACCGAGATCGAGAAGAAAATCCTCTTCGAGATCAGGGAGGACTGGCTCGCCCTGCATCGCGAGGCGCCAATCGACCCGACGATGCCGATTATCGATCCGCACCACCATCTCTGGGATCGCGGCTCGCGCTATCTGCTCGAAGAGATCAAAGGCGACATCGACGCGAGTGGGCACAACGTGCGCGCCACGGTCTTTTCGCAATGCGACTCGATGTACCGCGCCGACGGCGATCCAAAATTCGCGCCGATTGGCGAGACCGAATTCGTCAATGGCGTGGCGGCGATGAGCGCCAGCAACACCTACGGACCGGCGCGGATTTGCGCCGGTATTGTCGGCTATGCCGATCTTTCGGTCGGCGCCGCAGTGGATGCGGTGCTGGAGGCGCACCTGCGCGCCGCCGGCGAACGCTTCAAGGGTGTCCGCCATTGCTCGCCCTGGGACGCCGATCGTTCCATTAAATCGACGCCCTTCGACTATCCGCCAAAGCTTCTGCTCGACGCCAATTTCCGCGCCGGCTTTGCGCGCTTGGCGCGCTACGGCCTATCCTTCGATTCACTCATCTATCACCCGCAAATTCCCGAACTCACCGATCTCGCCACAGCATTTCCGGACACCCTTATCATTCTCGATCATATCGGCATGCCGCTTGGCATCGGTGCCGCCTATGCCGGCCGCCGCGACGAGGTATTTAACGAATGGCGAAGCAACATCCGCGAGCTCGCCAACTGTCCGAACACCAGGGTCAAGCTCGGCGGGATGGGCATGCACATGTTCGGGTTTGCCTTCGAGAAGCGGCCGACGCCGCCGACGTCGGAAGATCTTGCCAAGGTGTGGCGCCCATATGTTGAAACCTGCATCGAAGCTTTCGGCGCGCAGCGGGCGATGTTCGAGAGCAACTTCCCGGTGGACAAGCGTTACTACAGTTACGGCGTGATGTGGAACGCCTTCAAGCGGCTCGCCGCAGGTTACAGTGCCGACGAAAAAGCGGCACTTTTTGTCGGTGCCGCGAAGCAAACATACCGATTGCCGGTTTAGCAGCTACTCTTATTTGCCGACGTGCACCAAAACCTTCCCGAAGTTCTTGCCCTGAAGGAGTCCCATGAACGCGGCCGGTGCGTTCTCAAGTCCCTCGGTGATGTCCTCGCGGTAGCGAATGCGGCCGTCGGCAATGCCGGCTCCGACCGTTTTCAGAAATTCAGGATAATGATCTTGGGCAAATTCAGTGTTGATGAATCCACGCAGCGTGAGGCTTTTGGTCAAGACAGCGCGCATAGTTGCGGGAAGCAGGTTCGGTCCCGGCGGAGGTCCGCTCGCGCTGTATTGCGCGATCAATCCGCAGACCGGTACGCGGGAATAGGTGTTGAGTAGCGGCAGCACCGCCTGCCAGACCGCGCCGCCGACATTCTCAAAATAGACGTCGATCCCCTTCGGGCATGCGGCCGCGAGGCTCTCGGCGAAGTCACTCGCGCGATGGTCGATCGCGGCGTCAAAACGCAAGTCGTCGACGACATACCGGCACTTTTCGGCGCCACCGGCGATGCCGACGGCGCGCGCGCCGGCGATCTTGGCGAGTTGGCCGACGAGCGAGCCGACCGGACCGCTTGCTGCCGCCACAACGACAGTCTCCCCTGATTTGGGCTTACCAATGAGATTGAGGCCTGCGTAAGCGGTAAAACCGGGCATTCCCAGCACGCCGAGCCCCGTGGTGATTGGCGCGATTTTGGGGTCGAGCTTGCGCAGAGCCGGCCCGCTCCAGGCGGCATGCGTGCGCCAGCCGGTATGCGCCAGCACAATATCGCCGGGCGAAAAGCCTGGACGATCGGACTGCATCACCTCGCAAATGCTCTCTCCGGAGATGGGCTCGCCGATTCCGACCGTCTTGGCATAGGATTTCGCATCGTCCATACGGCCGCGCATGTAGGGATCGAGCGACAGATAGAGTACGCGCAGAAGTAGGCCGCCGGCGGGCAGCGTCGGCACGGGAATTTCCTCCAAGCGAAAATCCGCAGCCGTGGGCGGCCCTTTTGGCCGTGAGGCGAGCACAATCTGTTTCGCGAGCAGCGTGGCCATGCTGTTTCTCCCAAAATGGACCTTCGCAATGCCCCAGGCCGTGCCGTGAGTAAAGCGCAGCCAGCTTTTTCTTAAGTTGTTCGGAAGCTTCGCGCCTAGCAAATAGCGCGGCCCGCTCGACGGGAAACCGGGGATTTAAGCCGCGCGCACGCGCTTAAAGAACATGGCGACGTTGGTTTCCAGATCTTTCGCCCGTGCGGACAGCCGTTCGGTCCATTTGGTGATTTCTTCCACGGCGGCTACTCCCCGCGCCACCGCCTTATCGACCGAGTTGATTTCAGCGGAGGCGCGTGACGTGTGCGCGGCCGCGGTGTGGATGCTTTCGGCGATGCTCTGCGTCGTCATACTTTGTTCTTGGACGGCCGAAGCGATGCTGGTCGACACATTGGTCAATTTACCGATGGTTCGAGCGATCGCGGAGATTTCCTCGACCGAGCGCTTGGTCGCCTCCTGAATGGCCGCGACTTGCCGCGAGATGTCCTCGGTCGCGCGCGAAGTCTGGTTGGCGAGGGTTTTCACTTCGGCGGCGACCACTGCAAATCCCTTGCCGGCGTCGCCGGCGCGCGCCGCTTCGATGGTCGCGTTGAGCGCCAAGAGATTGGTTTGCGCCGCGATGGCCGAGATGGTGCCGACCACCGAACCAATTCGCTCGGCGCCTTCATTCAAAGAGCCGATGACCTTCTGGGTGCGTTCGGCGTCGGCGACGGCGGACTGTGCGATGTCGAGGCCGCTGGTTGCCTGTTGTCCGATCTCTTGGATGGAGCCGGAGAGTTCTTCGGTTGCGGTGACGGTCGCCTCCATGCGCTGCGTCGTCCCGGCCGAAGCCGACGAAGCCGACGCCATGCGGTTGAGCGTATCATCGGCGGCCTGCCGCAAGGTCGAGCCGGTCTTGCTCAGCGACCCGGTGGTTTCCTTGATCGCCGAAATCACTTCGCCGATTGCGCCGTCAAAATCGGCGATTGCCGCATCGATGGTGTTGCGTCTCATTCGCGCCGCCTCTTCGGCAGCTCGCCGGTGCAGCGTCATCGCGTTCGACACGTCGAAGCTGATGAGTTTCGATACGGTCTTGGCGCGCTGTGCCAATTTCAGCGAAGACAGCCGGTGCTTGCGCGCCAGCACGTCGAGCGACATCTGCACCACAATGCTGCCGGACGTGCTGCGAATCCGGGCATCAAGTCCCATCGCGGCTTCCTTCTCGACGGTCCGCCGGCATGATTCGGCATAGCGCTGATCCAAATTCCCGCCCAGCAACCCGCGAAAATGCGCCACTTCCAGTTTCTTCAAGGCGTCTTTGTGGTCGGTGACGATTTTGCCTATGCCGGGCAATTCGACGACTGCCGCGAGGACCTCGTCGATCGCCGGTTCCAAGTGCGGTTCGAGCAAAGGCCAGATTTCGGCCAAGATTTTTCGGGTTTCGTCGTCGATGCGGTGCATCGACAAACGGGAATCGAATGCCGGAATAAGTTCTGACGGCGTCATGTACCCCAGAAGCCCTCCAAAACCCTCCCAAATGACCGGGCATGTTGGCCGACAATGGTTGCTTGAGTATGAACCGGTGCCTTCGCACGAAAAAAGGGAGGCCACCGGCCTCCCCCGAAGGAATTGCAAATTGATTTCCTGCTTCAGGAGTGCCCAAGCACGTCCAGTGTGACCCGGGTAAGGCCGGAAAAGCCCAGCGCGTGTGCCGCAGCGGGCGTCACATCAATAACCCGCCCGCGCACGAAGGGGCCGCGGTCATTGATGCGGACCACAACTGAACGGCCGGTGCTCTGGTTGGTGACCCGTACCAAAGTGCCAAACGGCAGCGTCCGATGGGCGGCCGTCAAACCCGAAGCTGCCGCTCGTTCGCCGTTGGCGGTCAAGCCGCCGGAGTAAATCGATGCCACGCCGCTCTGAGCGAACGCGGCCACCGGCGCGAGGACGAGGCAGGCAGCAAAGATGATTGAAGCAGGCGCAAAGTTTGTCTGGGTTTTACCAGGCATGATCTTCCTTGTTTGTTGTTGAAGGGAAGGTTTATCGGCTTCGCCAATGAAGCCGGCACGGTTATTCATCAGTTAAATGTGAAAATTGTGCGGCGCAACTAAAGTATTGAGCAATGGTTTCGGATTGTAAGAATCTGTGAAAACTTGGAATGTGGCGATCGCCGCATTAAACCACCGCGAAAGCTTGTCTTTACTTGGGCGATATTGAGGCTCTACTGAGCCGCGGTCTCCCCGCGTGGCCATGAGCACCGGGGTACGAGTAAGCGCTTCAGAGATAGCTGTTATTCGGCAGCAATCGCCGTCGGCAGCACGTGGTCTTTGAACTGGTCCCGCAACGCAGTCTTGAGGATTTTGCCGGTCGCCGTATGCGGGATTGAGCCGACGAACACCACGTCATCCGGCATCCACCAATTGGCGATTTTGCCTTGAAGGTAGCCGAGTATTTCTTCCTTGGTCGCGGATTCTCCTTCCTTGAGCACGATAATGAGCAACGGCCGCTCATCCCATTTGGGATGCCGCACGCCAATCACTGCCGCTTCCGCAACTTTCGGATGCCCGACCGCCAGATTCTCCAAATCGATTGAGGAGATCCACTCGCCGCCCGACTTGATCACGTCCTTCGAGCGATCGGTAATTTGCATGTAGCCCTGACTGTCCATGGTGCCGACGTCGCCCGTGTCGAAGAAGCCGTCGGCATCGAGGATACGATCGTCGACTTTGTAATAGCTTTTGGAGATGGCGAACCCGCGCACCTTGATGCGGCCGAACGTTTTGCCGTCCCAGGGAAGGGCCTTGTTGGCGTCGTCAGTGATTTTCATTTCGACACCAAACGGCGTGTAGCCTTGCTTGGTTTTGATGTCGAAAATCGTCTCTTGATCAAGCCCGGCGGATTCGGGTTTCAGCGTGCCGACGGTTCCGAGGGGGCTCATTTCAGTCATGCCCCAGGCGTGGAACACCTCAACTCCGTACCGCTCCCAAAACGTCTTGATCATGGCGCGCGGCACCGCGGAGCCGCCGATGATGACGCGCTTGAGATCCGGAAGCATGGCGCCGGTTTTCTCCAGGTATTGCAAGAGCAGCAGCCACACCGTGGGTACCGCGGCGCTGCAGGTGACCTTGAATTGCGTCAGTAGCTCGTAAACCGAGGGGCCGTCGAGCTTCGCGCCCGGCATGACCAGAGTGCATCCTGCCATCGGCGCGCTGAACGCAAGACCCCAGCCGTTGGCGTGGAAAAGCGGTACAATTGGAAGCACCACATCGCGCGCCGAAACCCCCATGGCGTCCGGCTGCAGCGCCAGCATGGTGTGCAGCACGTTCGAGCGATGCGAGTAGAGCACGCCTTTGGGGTTGCCGGTAGTGCCCGACGTGTAGCACATGCCCGCCGCAGTGTTCTCGTCGAACGATCTCCAGGTAAAATCGCCGTCCGCTTCCTTAAGCCATTCCTCATATGCGATTGCGTTGCGCAGCGAGGTCTGCGGCATATGGGCCGTATCGGTGAACACGATGTAGCGCTCGACGCTCGGCAGCTTGTCGGCGATTTTTTCCAAAAGCGGCACGAATGTGAGATCGGTCATCATCACGCGGTCTTCAGCATGATTGACGATCCAGATGATCTGGTCGGCGAACAGCCGCGGATTAATGGTATGATAGATCGCGCCGATACCGAGAATGCCATACCAGCTTTCCAGGTGTCGCCAGGTATTCCAGGCAAGGGTAGCGACGCGATCGCCAAACTTGATGCCGTCACGTTCGAGACACTGGGCAACGCGCAGCGCGCGAGCGCGGATTTCGGCATAGTTTGTGCGGTGCAAAGGCCCTTCGATCGAGCGCGAAACTATTGGGCGGTCGGCGTGATTGATTGCTGCATGATCGATGATCCGGTGACAGAGCAGCGGCCAGTCTTGCATGAGCCCGAGCATGGCAATCCTCCTGCCGGTGGGCGTTATTTTCTTCTTTGCGCGGCAACCGCCAAGGGCCGACCGGCGCTGCCCAATCTAGCCGGATGCCGCTGCGATGAAAATGGCACTTCCGCGCAGGTGGCAAAAGGGCAGCCTTGGATATTGAAGGTGAAGGGCTTCACCGTCTAAGCAGTGGTGCGAAATTAGGCTGGCGCACGCAAAAGCCGACAACAAGGGATTTTATGGCTCCGCTTAGCAATCTTGCCGCCCGCGACGTCGAAACTTTGGTGCATCCTTACATCAATCTGGCGAGCTTTCGCGAAAACGGTCCGCTGGTGATCGAACGTGGCCAAGGCGTCCATGTCTATGACACCAACGGCAATCGTTACCTTGAGGGCATGGCCGGCTTGTGGTGCACGGCACTCGGCTACGGCAACGAGGAGCTGATCGAGACCGCCACCGCGCAAATGCGCAAGCTCTCTTTCGCCCATCTATTTACCGGCAAGAGTCACGATCCGGCGATCGAGCTCGCTGAGAAGCTCAAGGAGATCGCGCCGGTACCGATCTCCAAGGTCTTCTTTTGTAATTCCGGCTCGGAAGCGAACGATACCCAGGTGAAGCTTGTCTGGTATCTCAACAATGCCCGTGGCCGTCCGGAAAAGAAAAAGATCATCAGCCGCCTGAAGGCCTACCATGGCGTTACCGTCGCCGCCGCTTCGCTGACCGGCCTCGAAGGCATTCATCGTGATTTCGACGTGCCCCTCGGCGGCTTTTTGCATACCGGCTGCCCCCATCATTATCGGTTCGCCGAAGAAGGTGAGAGTGAAGAAGACTTTGCCTCCCGGCTTGCCGACGAACTCGACGCCCTGATTGTGCAGGCAGGGCCGGAGACGGTGGCTGCGTTCATTGCCGAGCCGGTCATGGGCGCGGGCGGGGTCATTGTGCCGCCGCGGACCTATTTCCCCAAGATCATGGCGGTGTGCGCCAAATATGACTTGTTCGTGATCAGCGACGAGGTGATTTGCGGCTTCGGCCGGCTGGGGACTTGGTTCGGTTGCCAAAGGCTCGAGTTCAAGCCGCAATCCGTTTCCGTCGCCAAGGCCTTGTCGTCGGCATACCTGCCGATTGCGGCGGTGATGATTCCGGAGCTGATGTATGAAGTTCTGATCGCCGAGAGCAAGAAGATCGGATTGTTCGGTCATGGGTTCACCTATGGCGGCCATCCGGTCGCTGCTGCTGTCGCGCTCAAAGCAATCGAGATCTATGCTCGCGACCGCATCGTTGAAAATGCCGCCAAACGTGCGCCGCTGTTCCAAGGCCGTCTCAAATTGCTGGGCCAGCATCCTCTGGTCGGGGAAGCGCGAGGCCTCGGGTTGATTGGCGGAGTTGAACTCGTCGCCGACAAATCGACCAAGCGTGCGTTCAACCCTAGGCACGGCGTAGGTGCGCGCGCGGTGAGCTTCGCGGAAGACGAAGGGCTGATAGTACGCTCGGTTGCCGGCGACGTGCTCACCCTTTCCCCACCACTCGTGATCAAAGCGCCGCAAATCGAAGAGTTGTTCGAGAAGCTCGGTCGTGCGCTCGATAAAACGCTCGATTGGGTGACCCGCGAAGGGTTGGCCGAACCGTAATGGTTGTGCGCTGGTCGCCCCGGCAAATCAAAATGCAATGGGAATTATGCTTTGCGGTGAACGCTATGTTCACTCCTCGCGCGTTAGGGAGCCCGCCATGAAACCAGATATGCCAGCGGACGTTGCGCGGGAATCTATTTCCTCGGGCCGGAGGCGCGTGACGCGCCGCCGTCTTCTTGCCGGCGTCGGCGGCTTGCTGGGATCGTCAGTCGCTGCTACGGCAGCCTATGCCGGCGGCGTCGAAGCGCAAGGCCTGATCGTAACGCGGTATGCGCCCAAGCCGCCGGCTTGGCGCGCTAGCCAGAAGCTTTCCATCACGGTCATTGCCGACATACATGCCGGCGGATTGAACATGACCGTCTCGCATATTCGCCGCGTGGTCGACACCGCAAATGAACTGAAGTCCGATCTTGTTGTCCTGCTCGGGGATTACGTCGCCAATTATCCCTTTGTGAACGCGCGCATGCCGAACAAGATCTGGGCGCCGGAATTGGCGCGGCTTAGCGCCAAGCTCGGGACCTGGGCGGTGCTTGGCAATCACGATTGGTGGCAGGGTGCTCCCGGCATCCGCGCGTCGCTTAATGCGGTCGGCATTCCGGTGCTTGAAAACGATGCAGTGTTGCTCGGACCCGAGGGCGTGCGGTTCTGGCTTGCTGGGCTGGGCGATCAGCGTGCCTTTCGCCTCGGTCATGGCCGCTACCGCGGCGTAGACGACCTGCCGCGCACACTCGCGCAAATCCGCACCGACGATCCGGTCCTGCTTCTGGCGCACGAGCCGGATATCTTTGCTGAGCTTCCCGCGAGCGTCGCGCTCACGCTTGCCGGTCACACGCACGGGGGTCAAATCCGGCTGCCGCTGATTTGGCCGGCCTTCGTGCCGTCGAAATACGGTGCGCGCTATGCTTACGGGCACGTGATTGAGGACAGCCGACACATGATCGTATCGGGCGGGCTCGGCACCAGCCTTATTCCTGCGCGGTTAGGCGTGCCGCCGGAAGTGGTTCAGGTGTTGCTCGGCGCTTGAAAGGCGTCGGTCAGTTGTGAGTCGGCGCCGGCGCGCTCGCGATGCGCGCGGTAAACGGCGAGTCGCCCTGATGCGGCCCGAGCACAATGACCGGGGTCCCGACCTTCACGCGGTTGTAGAGGTCAATCACGTCCTCATTGGTCATGCGGATGCAGCCTGAAGAAACGGCCGAGCCGATATATTCTGGCTGGTTGGTGCCGTGAATTCGGTAGAGCGTGTCCTTGTTGCCGGAAAACAGGTACATGCCGCGAGCGCCCATCGGATTATGCGGCCCACCGGTGACATATTCCGGCAAGGGGCCGAGCCGTACTTGCTCGCTCGGCGTCGGATGCCAAGCCGGCCACTCTTCCATGCGGCCAACCTTGGCGAGCCCGCTCCAGGCCTGCGCCTCTTCGCCGACGGCTATCCCGTAGCGGATCGCCTTTCCGCCAGGCAGGACGTAGTAGAGGAACTTGTTGTCGCTATCGATAAGAATGGTGCCCGGCGCTTCTTTGCGCTGATAGTCGACAAGGTGCTTACGATAGGATTCCTGAACCGCGGCCTGATTGTACGGCAGGTTGGACATCAAGTCCTTGTCGCGCTGCTTCCATCCGGCGTCGCTCACGGGTTCGAGGGTGCCGTTGTCCTGAACGCAGCCGGCCAGCGCCACGACTGCTATTACGAATGCCAGCGCACGCATTGCCATCGATGACCTACTTTATTCGCCTGTCCCAGCCTTGAATCAGCGAAACCTTGCCCCGGTACCCAAATAGCGAAATCGGTCGGTCGATGCCAGCACTCCCAAGAGTGGATGCCGATCTCGGCCGCGAGTGTTGCAGGAATGTCGCACCGAGGGGCTGGCTCGTGATCGACTTTGCTCTATCGCAAGGTTCTTACCACGTCCTTTTTTGTACATTAAGCAAACATTTACCGCCCTGGACGACAGCTTCGCGAAGACAAGGAAATCGCAAGCGAAAGCCATGTAAGAGAACGATTTATCGCCCAATTCGGCCGCACTGACGATTTACCGGGCATCATCGCCTGAAAGAGACGGGAACGGGTTTGTTAATGGAACATGCGAAAATCGAAAACGCTGCAAAAACGGGGAAATCGTCAGACGAAAACCTCGCGCTGCATCTTTGCTATCGGCAAATTGGCATTTCCGCGGTTGCTGCCGCCGCTCGCTATCAAGGCAGCGCAAAAAATCAGGCTTATGCGCCTGCGGCCGCGGCCAGCAGATCTGACCGGCACGAGCCAGCTGTGGCCTGATCAGCCGCTCACCAGATCGCCGTCGTTAGAAATTGGGGACGAATGTCCCCTTTTTCATTTCTGCGAGATGTGACATTCGTCGCCTATGAGCACGGCGGCCGATTTTTCCGACGCCGAAGTCGAGGCCGGGCGGCAGCTTTTTGCGGGCGAGTGGAGCTTTCTTACAGCTGCGGGGGCTGCTGACGCGCTGCCGAAAGGGCGCGGGTTGGAAGTCGCGTTTGCGGGCCGCTCCAACGTGGGTAAATCGAGCCTTATCAATGCGCTTACAGGCAGACGGGCGCTGGCGCGGGCGTCGAGTAAGCCGGGCCGCACCCAACAGCTGATCTTCTTTGCCGGGCCGGGCTCGCTGGTCCTGGTCGATTTACCGGGCTACGGCTATGCGGCGGCCGGCAAGACCAAGGCCGCCGCCTGGGCAAAGGTGGTCGACGCTTATCTCCGTAAAAGCAAAGCGCTCGCGCGGGCCTATTTGCTGATCGACGCGCGCCACGGCATCAGGCCGATCGACGAGGTCGTCCTCACAGCGCTCGACCAGGCGGCTGTCAGTCACCAGATTGTACTCACCAAATGCGACGAGTTGCGCGAAGCAGACCTGGCGCAACGCTGCGAGAGGGTGCGACTTGCCTTACAAAAACGCCCGGCCGCGTTTCCCGGCGTACTCGCGATATCGGCGTACACTGGTCAAGGCATACCGGAACTGCGCGCCGCGATCGCCCGCCTGCTGCGTGAGCGCAGCTCCGTAACCTCAAGATAGAGGGCAGCGCCTCGGCACAGGGGAATCACGGCCGAGGCGCTTGCGCATTTAGCTGATGCGCTGCGCGATCGTTACACGCTCGCGGGGGCCCGACCGATAAAGCCGATCCATGGCGCCACCGAGTGTGCTGTCAGTCATCACCAACGCGGCCCCGCCCACCGGTAGCCTATCGACCGCCTGTTCCCGCAAACTGGTGCGACTCATTGAAATAACTGGAACTTTCGCGCCAAAATCGCGGATTGTGGCGCAAGCGAACAGCACCCCCACAGCGGTTGCTTTCGCGCGCGCCTTTTGCCCGCTAAAAAGCGGCGCGTTGCTACAACAACTTCCACCCTGACAGGGCGGCCATGAGCGTCTCCGAGCACGAAATTGCCCGCGTCCTCTCCGAAGCGCTGCCGTACATGCAGCGCTACGACGAGGCGACCGTCGTCATCAAATATGGCGGACATGCGATGGGCGACGAGCATTTGGCGCGCGACTTTGCCCACGACATCGTGCTGCTCGAGCAGACGGCCATCAATCCCATTGTGGTGCACGGCGGCGGACCGCAGATCGAAGCCATGCTCAAAAAGGTCGGCGTAGAGTCGCATTACGCCGCAGGATTGCGCATCACCGATGAGAAAACTCTGGAAATCGTCGAGATGGTGCTCTCCGGACTGATCAACAAGCAAATGGTCGGCTACATCAACGAGGCCGGCGGCAAAGCCGTCGGACTGTGTGGCAAGGACGGCAACATGGTGATCGCGCGTAAGCTGACGCGCACGGTCATCGATCCCGGTTCTCACATCGAGCAGGTGGTGGATCTGGGATTCGTCGGTGAGCCGGACAAAGTCGACGTCACCGTGCTCACGCAGATTCTCGGCCGCGAGCTAATTCCAGTGCTCGCGCCCGTAGCCGCTGCGGAGAACGGCGGCACTTTCAATGTGAATGCCGACACCTTCGCCGGCGCCATTGCCGGAGCCCTGAAGGCCAAACGGCTCATTCTTCTTACCGACGTTCCCGGTGTTCTCGACAAATCGAATAACCTCATCAAACAACTGTCCGTTGACGAGGCCCGCCGCCTCATTGCCGACGGCACGATTTCCGGCGGGATGATCCCCAAGGTCGAAACTTGCATTGAAGCGCTTGAGCGTGGCGTGGAAGGCGTCGTCATCCTCGACGGCAAAGTGCCGCATGCAGTTCTGCTGGAATTGTTCACTGAGCTCGGCGCCGGCACGCTCATTCACAACTGAGCCGGATCGCGCCGGCGCGACGCGACCACTGTAAGCGCGGGCGGCGAGCGCGGAGCCGAATGGTTTACCCGCCGTTAACCGCGCCGATGTTGCCGGCACAACGCAGCCTTTACCAATCGCGGCTAAGTGAGGTGTTCCTGCACGGCGGCCGCGGAGGCAGGCTTGGATCTTTCCCCGGGCATCTCGTATTTTTTGACGCAACTGAGCAAGGCGTTGTTGGCGCCGGGTTCGCATTTCTCAGTTTTTTCTTTGTTTTGCGCATTCACGATCGGGCTTGTGGTGTTGGCCGGACGACGCTATCGCAAAGGCCGCCGCATCCGCCTGCGACCACTGCTGCGGGCAATGTTTCCCAAGCAACTTTTGACCAGCCGGTCGAACGTCGCCGACGTCGGATATTTCTACTTCAACCTGTTCGTATTCGGCGTCGTCTTCGGCTGGGCGATATTGTCCTACAGCGCGCTGAGCCACGGCGTCACCAATGGTTTGACCTCGTTGTTTGGTGCAATGCCGACGGCGCCGTTTCCCGGGTTTGTCTCGCGGGCGATTATCACCATAATGATCTTCTTGGCCTATGAGCTCGGCTATTGGGTCAACCATTATTTGTCACACCGCATTCCGTTCCTCTGGGAATTCCACAAAGTCCATCATTCGGCGACGGTGCTTACTCCGCTGACGAACTTTCGCGTCCATCCCATATACATGTGCGTCTTTTTGAATATTTTGGCGGTCAGTATTGGGACCGCGAACGGCATCGGCGATTACCTTCTGGGACAGCCGATGCCGCAATATGTTCTGTCGGATAGCAACGTCATTCTGGTGTTTTTCATCTACCTCTATGTGCATCTGCAGCACTCACAGCTGTGGATTTCGTTCACCGGGTGGCTGGGACATCTGTTCATGAGTCCGGCTCATCATCAAATTCATCACTCACGCAATCCGGCGCACTTCAACAAGAATCTCGGCAGCTGTCTTGCGGTCTGGGACTGGATGTTCGGCACCTTGTACGTTCCCGGCGCCGAGCGCGAGCGGCTCGAGTTTGGCGTCGAGCCGGATCGCGAGTACGCGCATACCATCCGCGGTGAACTGATCGCCCCCTTCATCCACGCGGCGCGGCTGCTCAGATGGCCGTTCGGCGAGCGTTCGCGGCCGGTTCCGCTCACGCCAGGCGAGCGTAAGGAAGCTTATTAGTCGATCACCGCGCGCGTTTCGCGGTTGCGCTCTCAGCTGCTGCCGCGTATCTCGGCGGTTATCATCATCCAGAGTTCCCGCCGCGTGGCCTTCCGTCCCGTTTTTTCTTCCGCGCCCGGACTAGCCGCGGCAATCGCGCTTGGCGTGTCCGACGTCCTTGCCAAGATCATTATCGGATCGCGTTGTGACGTGCTCACGATGCTGTCTTTCCGCAGCGTCGTCGGGCTCGCGTTCATGTGGATCTGGCTGCGGTTCGGACCGAAGCCGCCCACCAATGCGCGCGTGCGTTGGATTTCGATCGCAATCGGGCTTCTTTTTGCCGCGCTTATTTTCTGTCTCTTCAAAGCGATTGAATTTAATGACGTGCCGACGGCGGTGCTCACTTATTTCGTCTATCCGCTGCTGACCGGGTTGGTTGCGTCGGCAACCGGCCTCGAACGCTTGCGCTGGCAGGGCGTCGTCTGCGCGCTGGTCGCATTTCTCGGCTTGGCGATCATGATCGGCGCCCACCCGGCTGGGCTGGCGCTTGTTGGTATCGCCTACGCCATCGGAGCGGCGTGCTGCCGCACCGGCGTGCTCATAGCCACGCGCGCTTTTCTCGTCGGTGCCGACGCCCGCCTGACCACCTGGTATTCGGTCGCGGCACAAGTTGCCGTGTTTGTGGCCCTCTCACTCGTCACCCAAACCTGGACCCCGCCGCAGACTAACGCCGGCTGGGCTGCTTTGATCGCCATGAGTCTGGCGACCACGGGGGGCATTTTGTTCGTCTTTGTGTCGACGATCCGCGTCGGGGCCTTTCGCACCGCGCTGATCATGAATCTTGAGCCGCTGACTGCTACAGTGCTGAGCGCGCTTGTACTTTCCGAAGTTATGACGCCGCTGCAGGCATTCGGCGGGGCCACAATGCTCGCCGCCTTGGTGGCATTCCAGCTGTGGAAATAACGGGTTAGGTCGCCCGTAATGTCCTCTTGACCGTCACAACTCGGCCAATTTGAGGTCCGATGCTTCACCATTCCGTAAATCAGCAATCGTAACATCAGGGTGAGGCCGGGCCAATGCGCGGGTTTCAGAGCTCTTCGTTCGATCCGCAGACGCTAGTCGTACTGGAGACAGCGTTCGACGAGGCGTGGTTGACGCTCAAAGCCATTGGCAACAACACGGTCCGGCCGGACGAGCTCGCGCGGTCGGTATTGCGGTTGGCCATGGAAGGCGAGCGTGACCCGGTACGCCTGCACGACGGCGCCCTTAAAGGGTTGGTGCCCGCGACGGCGTGGCGTGAGGCAAGTTAACGCGCCGCATATTGACGAAGGGGCAGGAAATTCGCTCCGGTCTGCCGATTGCCAAGACTGATCTGCCGATTGCCAAGACTGATTTGTGTGGATTAGATCACATCCCTCGCCGAGATTTTTCGCCACGAGCTGCCGCAGATGACTGAGCGCAATGCCGCTACCCGTGTTCGCGGCTTCGCCGACGTCGAAGCCTGGGTATTCGATCTCGACAACACTCTCTATCCGCATCATCTCAATCTCTGGCAGCAGGTCGACGAGCGCATTCGCGACTACATCGCCGATTTCCTGAATGTCAGCCGCGAGGAAGCGTTTCGAGTACAGAAGGATTATTACCGCCGCTATGGCACGAGCATGCGCGGTCTGATGGAAGAACACGGGCTTAACCCCGACGAGTTTCTGGAAATTGTACACCAGATCGATCATTCGCCGCTCACGCCCAATCCGGCGCTCGGCGCAGCTATTTCCCAGCTTCCGGGACGCAAGCTTATTCTGACCAACGGCACGCGCCGCCACGCCGAAACAGTCATGCGCCGGCTGGAAATCATCGAGCACTTCGAGGACGTGTTCGATATCACTGCGGCCGAACTTGAACCGAAGCCGCGGGCGGCGGTCTACGACCGTTTCCTTGCCCGTCACCGCGTCGACCCCGGCAAAGCCGCGATTTTCGAAGATTTGGCGCGCAACCTGGAAATCCCGCACGCGCTTGGTATGACGACCGTGCTAGTCGTGCCGGGCGGTACGCGCGAAGTCTTTCGCGAGGAGTGGGAACTCGCAGGGCGTGACGAGCCCCACGTCGATCACGTTACCGACGATTTGACGGCTTTTCTGCGCGCGATCGCCGCGGACACGCAGAGGCATTAATAACAGCCGGCAAGGGCGATCCGGCGGTGACGCCTAAGCCGCGCCATCGGCAGAGAATCAGCGCCGCTTGACATCGCAAGGCTGCACTCCGACAAACCGCGACGATAGGGAACCAGACTTCCATGGCCGCCGACGTCGCCCGAGCCGCGCCTACGATCCGGACCGATGCGCTTGCCGAAGTGATCGATGCCGCGTTCGACCAGCGCGACGAAATCCAGCCGGCGACCAAAGGAAGCATACGCGAGGCGGTCGAAGCCGCGCTCGACCTCCTTGATCGCGGCGCCGCCCGCGTCGCGGAGAAGACGGCCAGCGGCTGGCGCGTCAACCAGTGGCTCAAAAAAGCGGTGCTGCTCTCGTTTCGCCTAAACGACATGAGCGTGTTTTCCGGCGGACCGGGGCGCGCAGCATGGTGGGACAAGGTACCATCGAAATTTGACGGCTGGGATGCGGAACGATTTCGCGCCGCCGGATTTCGCGCCGTGCCGGGATGCGTGGTGCGCCGATCCGCCTATATCGCCCCCGGCGTTGTGCTGATGCCATCGTTCGTCAATCTCGGCGCCTATGTCGATAGCGGCAGCATGATCGACACTTGGGCCACGGTCGGATCGTGTGCGCAAATCGGCAAGAATTGTCACATCTCCGGCGGCGCCGGCATCGGCGGTGTGCTCGAACCGCTGCAGGCGGAGCCGGTGATCGTCGAAGACAACTGCTTTATCGGGGCGCGTTCGGAAATCGCCGAAGGGGTGATCGTGCGCGAGGGAGCGGTGATCTCGATGGGCGTGTTCATCGGCGCCTCCACCCGTATCGTCGATCGCAGTAGCGGGGAGATTTTCCGGGGCGAGGTGCCCTCCTATGCGGTTGTCGTGCCCGGCAGCCTGCCTGGAAAGCCGCGTCCGGACGGTGAACCCACGCCGAGTCTTGCCTGCGCAGTCATCGTCAAGCGCGTCGACGAAAAAACGCGCGCCAAGACCAGCATCAATGAATTGCTGCGGGACTAGCCGGCGCCGATGAATTGGCTTTATCTGTTCAATGGGTTTCATGGCCGCATCGGCCGCCAGACGTTCTGGATGGGGATGGGCGTATTGGCGCTGGCCGAACTGGTCGCCCATCTCTTCGCCGAACAAGTCCAGGGCGACAGGCTCGGAGCCATCATCGACCTCGCCTTCACCTATCCGGAATTCGCCGTCGCCGTGAAGCGCATCCACGACCGCAATCTGCCGGTCTGGCTGTTGATGTTTTTTTTCGGCGCCGGTGCGCTGCTTGATCTGCTTGCAGTTCTCGATATAGCCGGCAGCGACGAGACGCCGAACATGCTCTCGCTTGCGATTGCAATCCCATTTACGGTTTTGGGACTGGCCTTGTTGGTCGAACTCGGCTTTCGCCGCGGCACCGTCGGTCCCAATCCGTACGGGCCCGATCCGCTGGCTAAGATTTGAGGCGGACGACGCCATGGAGGCATTTCATGAGTGACGAACGTTCGGTCGGGGCGGCACACGCGGCGCAACAGCAAGGCCCGCTCTCGCAAGACGCGCGCACGCTGCTGCTTTATGACGCTAACCGGAAAAGCGCGGTCGTCGCTTACATTCTGTGGTTTTTTCTAGGTTGGTTTGGCGCACACAATTTCTATCTTGGGCGCAAGGGCGTCGGCATAGCGCAGGTGCTGCTCACCATCACCGTAATCGGATGGTTCATCACCTTCGTCTGGGTGCTGGTCGATGCATTCCTCATCCCCGGCTGGGTGCGCCGGGAAAACAATCTGCTGCTGATGCAGCTTGGCGCGTGACGCGCTTGTGAGGTTCGCCGCTGTGAGCGCCGATCCGGTCGCCATTGCCCGGGACCTTATCCGCTGCCGCTCAATCACGCCGGAGGAGGGCGGAGCGCTTTCCTATTTGCAGAGCGTGCTGGCCAAAGCGGGATTTGCAGTTCAGCGCCAGACCTTCACCGAGAGTGGCGCAGCGCCGGTCGAGAATTTGTTTGCGCGCATCGGCGAGGTGGCACCCAATCTCGCCTTCGCCGGCCATACCGACGTGGTGCCTCCGGGCAATGAAGCCGCGTGGCGTCACAACCCTTTTGCCGGCGATATCGCCGGCGACAAACTTTACGGACGCGGCGCCACTGACATGAAGGGCGGTATCGCCGCCTTCGTCGCAGCGTCGCTTGATCATCTCGCCGCCAACAATGGCCGGCCGAAGCGAGGATCGATCTCGTTCCTTATTACCGGCGACGAGGAAGGCATTGCCGTCAACGGCACGGTCAAGCTTTTGCAATGGGCGGCCGCGCGCGGCGAAAAATTCGACCATTGCATCCTCGGCGAGCCGAGCAACGTCCAAGTGATCGGCGACACGGTCAAGGCCGGACGCCGCGGCTCGCTCAATGGTACGTTGATCGTTGACGGCCGCCAGGGCCATGTCGCCTATCCCGATCGCGCCGACAATCCAATCCGCGGACTTGTCACGCTGATCGCCGCATTGCAGGCAGAGCCGCTCGATCAAGGCAGCGATTTATTCGATCCTTCACACCTCGAGTTCACATCCGTGGATGTGGGCAACGACACGGTCAACCTCATTCCGGGACAAGCGCGGGCGCGCTTCAACATCCGCTTCAACGACCGGCACACGCAAGCTGGACTTAAAAAGCTGATCGAAGAGCGGGCGCAAGCCGCCGCCGCGGGCCGCGTCCGCTTCGCTTTCGCGTGGCAACCTTCAAATGCCGACGTCTTTGTCACTAAGGCTGGCCCGTTCACCGAACTTGCGGTCGCCGCTATTGCCGAGGTGACGGGCAAGAAACCAAAACTCTCGACGTCCGGCGGCACCTCGGACGCGCGCTTTATCAAGGATTATTGCCCGGTGCTCGAATTCGGCTTGGTCGGCGCGACCATGCATCAGGTGGACGAATGCGCGCCGCTGGCCGATCTGCGCACGCTGACCGCGATCTACCGGCGCATCATCGACAAATATTTCGGCTAGCCGTTATTCCCGGCCGGCCTTCATATCACTTTGGTAAAAACAGCAAAAAGTAAATAAGTAAAAGCTTATATACTCCAACGTTGAGCAGTCAAAAAGCGGCCGGGCAGCCGGGTCGAACAAGATCGCCGGCGCCGTTGATGTAGATCAAGAGGCCACTCCAACATGTGAGAGAAATTGCGCCCGATCCTCGAGGAGAATCGTTTTGTCGGTGAGCGTCGAACAGGCTTACGTCCGCGCCGCGGTCAACCTCAGCGGCAGGGCGAATCCGTATGTTATGGGCGCCGCTATCGGCGTATTGAGCTGGATCGTTTTCGCGGTCGCCGATGATCCGCTCGGAATCACAACGGCGCTTTCCGCGGTCGCCGGTTTTGCCGCCATGCCTTTCGTTGGTGCAGCGGCCGTCTGGCACAATAGCTACTGGGCGCAGGACGTTCCGGGTCTTTCCTATAGCTCGTTTTTTTTGGCTGGGGTGATCGGCGGTGCGTTCGCCGCGGCATTGTTCAACCGGCAAATTCGGGTCGAAGCCGTTCCGGCGACGTGGAGCCGGCGCTTTGGATATTCTCCGATACGGCGCTTTGCGGCAGCCTTCGCCGGCGGCGCCTTCGAGATGTATGGCGCGCGTCTCGCTGGCGGTTGCGCCAGCGGCCACGGGCTCAGCGGCACAATGCAATTGGCGCTGTCGAGCTGGATTTTTACGATCCTGATGTTTGCCACCGCCGTGCTTGCCGGGTCCTACTTGTTCAATGACGCCGGCACTCGCAGATGAGCGTTCCCGTGACAGGTCCGTTGTTGTTGCCGCTCGGCATTGTTTTTGGCTTTGCGTTCGGTTGGCTGCTGCAGCGCGCTCGCCTCACCGATACAGAAGTCATTGTTGACCAATTACGGCTGCGCGACTCGACTCTGTTTAAGGTGATGCTGACCGCCATTATCGTCGGCGGGGTCGGCGTTTTCATTTTGCACCACGGCGGATTGGCCGCCTATCACATAAAACCGGCTAATCTCCTGGCCGTGGCGCTTGGCGCCGTTCTATTTGGTCTCGGTATGGCGCTTTTTGGCTACTGTCCCGGCACGGCGCTTGCGGCGTCGGGAACCGGCAGTCTGCATGCTCTGGCCGGCGTATTCGGCATGTTTGCCGGGGCCGTCGCCTTTGCTTTCTCCTTCGACTGGATCAAGGCCAATCTGCTCCCCATCGGGGCCTTTGGCGCCGTGCGCTTGCCGGAAATAACCGGCATCCCCGATCCGGTCTGGTTTGCGGTGCTGCTCCTGCTCGCCCTGATTGGCCTCGCTATGCTCGATCGCCGTCGCGCATAAATTCCCACTTGCTAAATTAGCAATGGCTAATATATAACCTGCACGCGGCAGATGGAGAAGGATCATGCGCCGGCAACCCGTCATCCATGCGTTTTTCGACGAGCCCACCAACACGATTAGCTACCTGGTGGCCGATCCGGCCAGCAAACAGGCGGCGGCGATCGATCCGGTCCTCGATTACGATGCGGCTGCTAGTCAGGTGGACACCCGCTCGGTCGAGGCCATGCTGCGCATGGCGAACGAGCGGGGTTATCGGCTGGTGTGGACGCTCGAGACCCACGCCCACGCCGATCACCTGTCCGGCTCGCCTTATATCAAGGCCAAGACCGGCGCCAAGATCGGCATCGGCGAGCACATCACGGATGTGCAGCGAATCTTCCGGCCGGTGTTCGACGCCTCAGATCTGAAGACTGACGGCAGCGATTTCGATCGATTGTTCGCCGACGGTGAGCGGTTCACCATCGGCGAGCTCGCCGTTGAGGTTTTGTATACGCCGGGTCACACGCCAGCCGACGTGACCTACAAGATCGAGGATACGGCATTTGTCGGCGATACCCTGTTCATGCCGGATTACGGAACCGCCCGCGCCGATTTCCCAGGCGGCGACGCGCATCGCCTCTATCGGTCCATTCGCCGCTTGATGGCGCTGCCGGACGATACCCGGCTGTTCATGTGCCACGATTACAAGGCTCCCGGCCGTAACGTCTATGCGTGGGAGACCACGGTGCGCGAGGAGCGCGACAAGAACGTCCACGTCAAGGATGGCGTGAGCGAAGAGGCCTTCGTGGCAATGCGCGACGCGCGCGACTCGACGCTGTCAGCACCGCGGCTTTTGCTGCCCTCGATCCAGGTCAATATCCGCGCGGGAAAATTTCCGCCGGCCCACCGCAATGGCGTGAGCTACCTCACCATACCGGTGAAGTTCAAAAACACTGAAGCGCTCGTGGCCTGAGAGAGGATGCCGGTGATGCTGCACGTCGAGGGCGCCGCCCAACTCACGCGAAAAGCCGCCGAGGCATCTCGGCTGCTGGCGGCGCTTGCCAACGAAAGCCGGCTCGCCGTCCTCTGTGAGCTGGTCGACGGCGAACGCTCGGTCGGCGCTTTGGTGGAAGCGGTCGGCCTGACCCAATCGGCGCTGTCGCAACATCTTGCCAAGCTTCGCGCCGCCGGCATTGTGGCCACGCGGCGCGAAGCGCAGATGATCTACTATCGTCTGACCAGCGCACCGGCGGGATTGGTCATGCAGACTCTCGCGCAAATTTATTGCCGGCCGCGGCGTCGGCGCATGCGATCCCATTAAAATCAAGGAGAAAGAGCGCCATGCAAATCAAGTCCATCGATGCGTTATCGGTTAAGAAACGGCTCGCCGACGGCGACACTATTCTCGTTGACATCCGCGAACCGCATGAGCATGCGCGTGAACACATCGAAGGCGCGCGGCTCGCGCCGCTGTCCAAGTTGCATGCGGAGAATTTCGGTGATGTGCGCGACAAAACCGCGGTCTTTCACTGCCACAGCGGTGGACGGACGGGATCCAACGCGAAGCTGCTGATGTCAAAAGGCTTCCGCGACGCCTACCATTTGAGCGGTGGCATCGTCGCCTGGAAGGCCGCCGGATTGCCGACGAGAACGGCGCGCAACGATGCGGACGCAGCGCCGCGCAAGCGCTTCGGCTGGCCGTTTTAAGGCCGACCGTCGTGGCGTCGCGATGGTTACCGGCTCCACCCAGGACGTACTTGCCGGGCTCTCCGGCAGCTTAGTCGGATTCTCGCTCGGGCTCATTGGCGGTGGCGGCTCGATTCTTGCCGTGCCGCTTCTCCTTTATGTCGTCGGCGTCACCGATCCGCACGTGGCAATCGGCACCAGCGCCCTGTCGGTTGCGGCCAATGCTTTCGGCAATTTGATCGGCCACTGGCGTGCCGGAACAGTAAAGTGGCCGTGCGCTGCGACATTCGCCGGCGCCGGAATTATCGGCGCCGCAATCGGCTCATCGTTGGGCAAGCTGGTCGATGGCCAGAAGCTGCTGTTCTTTTTCGCACTGGCAATGATCACGGTCGGCATCGCTATGGTGCGACGGCGAGGGCGAGCAGGCGATCCAGGGATTCGCATTTCATTCGCGATTGCCGCTCGCCTTGTCGCGGCTGGCCTCGTGGTCGGAATGTTCTCCGGTCTGTTTGGTATTGGCGGCGGCTTTCTGATCGTGCCAGGCCTCATGCTTGGCAGCGGGATGGCGATTATCAACGCCATCGGCTCTTCGCTGCTGTCGGTCGGCGCCTTTG
>Ga0335078_10001218_pt1 | contig 39128 bp, 42 predicted proteins | sample Lox_Sample_32_FD_206711 | JGI IMG/M metagenome (GOLD analysis project Ga0335078, IMG submission 206711) | Soil microbial communities from Loxahatchee National Wildlife Refuge, Florida, United States - Lox_Sample_3.2 | ecosystem: Environmental > Terrestrial > Soil > Wetlands | place: USA... | reverse complement strand
CCGCCCGTGATGTCGTGCGGCAGGAGGTCCGCGGTGAACTGGATCCGTTGGAAATCGAGGCCGAGCGCGCTCGCGAACGATTTCGCGATCAGCGTCTTTCCGAGCCCCGGCAGGTCTTCGAGCAGGATATGCCCGTCCGCGACCAGCGCGGTCAGCACCTGGTCGACCGCGACCTCTCGGCCGACGACCGCGGTGTGCACGGCGGCGCGGATCCGCTCCGCGAGCGTGCGCGCCTCGGCCGGGTTCACGATCGTCCCCCGCGGGGCGGACGCCCGGGCCCGTATAAGGAGAGAACCCGGGGACGCCGGCGCGTTCGGGCCCCGCCGGGGTCGAATGTTCCCCAGCCGTAACGACCTCCCTCACGGTAGGCGCACGCCCTCTCCGGGGTCTGACCCCGGCTGGGGGTATCGGACACCGGGGTTGTCCTCACGTCATCCTCCGCGGACGACCCGTCCGCATTGAGTCGAGAGGGACCCTTCGTCGGTACCCGGGCGCAGCGGTGCCGCGCCGCCGGGAGTACCCGCCGGGGCCGTATCAGCTTCACGCCTCCTCCCGGTCGAAGACCGCGGGGCGGATCACAAGGTAGGCGACCGCCGCGAGCGCGAGCGCGAGGAGACCGCCCGCATACCCGAGCGGGAGGGCTCCCGTCGGAAGCAGGAGGCCGCTCGTCCAGGCGATCCCGAGCGCCAGCGTCGGAACGGCGATCGTCGGCAGTTCCCGGAGCGGCCCCCCCGCGGGGCGGGCCGGGTCGTCCGCGAGCCAGACCAGAAAACCGAGGGCGGCGAGGCCGGCGATGAGCTCGGTGCCGAAGCCGACCGGCGCCGACGCCGCTTCGATCGCGAGGACGGCGAGCACGGGCGCCGGCGCGTAGGCGGCGCCGGCCCCCGAGCGGCTCCTCCGAAGCACCGCGGCGAGGACGACCGCGCCGGCCGCGACGAACACGCCGAGACCGTACGGGAAGCCCGAAAGGTAGCCGAGGTAGGTCGTACCGACGAACAGGATGGCGAGCGACAGCGGACGCACGCGCGGCCGACGCGGCGGCGCGGTCGCGGCGGTCATCCGACCCTCCGGACGCGCGGTCGCCGGACGAAATCCACGAAGGTCCCGAGCGACCAGTAGTCGCTCCAATCGATGGTCGGTGCCTCCTGCCACGCGCGTGCGATGCGGTCGCGACGCACGAGGTTGCCGATCCGGCGGGCGAGCTGCTCGTCGACCCCCGAGAGCGTCGAGTCGGCCGTGATGAGCGGGAGCGGGGATGGGCTGAGCACGACCACCGGGTAGCCGCGCCGCCGCAGGTACGGGGTCAGGTCGGAGGAGCTCTCGTCGCCGAGGCTCGAGAAGACCACGGTGGTGAGTCCGGGGGGGAAGTGGCGGCGCACCGAGACCGCGCAGCGCTCCGCGGGGCCGACGACCGGGGAGAGCCGCGCCTGCCGCAGGGCGCGCTCGATGCGGACCCGCTGGGTCCGCCCCGTCGAGAGCGGGACCACCTCCAGGAACTCGCCGAAGATGCCGAGCCCGACCCGCGCCTTCACGCGGAGGAACGAATCGCTGAGGCCGAGCGCCGCGGCGCGGACGATCGAGAAGAGCCGTTCGTCGAGCGCCGCCCCCAGGGGGGTCGTCCGCGCGTCGAGGAGCAACAGGAGGTCCCCGGTCTTCTCGAGGTCATACTCGTTCGCGAGCGGGACCCCCGCGCGCGCACTGGCCCGCCAGTTGATCTGTCGCGGGGGGTCGTCCGGCCGCGCGACGCGGATGCCGTGGAACTCGCCGCTCTCGCCGACCCGTCGCGAGCGGGTCTCGCCGGGAAGCGCGGTCGTCCGTTCGAGCCGCACCGCGCCGATGCGCAGCAGCTCGGGCGGGTAGCGGGAGACCACGATCGGTTGGGCGGTCGAGCGCGTGTCGCGCTCGATGAGCCCCATCGGGTCCCGCCAAACGACCTGCGGCACGCCGACGACGGTGATGACCGGCTCCGGCGCGAACCAGTCGGCCCGGAACCGTACTTCGGTCCCCGACCGCTCGATCCCGAGCGGCGACCGCTCCCCGAGGCTTGACGGGCGTTCGACCTCCACTTCGAGGTCGCGCGCGTCGATGCCCGGCTCCGGGGCCACGACCCCGCGGACCTCGACGTCCGCGGCCGCGCCGCCGACCGTGAACTGCATCCGGACCGTCGGGGAATGCCGGGGCCCGACCACCCCGGCGGCGACGGGCGCGAGCAGGAGCGGGAGGGCGAGGAAGATCGGCACCGGGTCGCGCGTGAGGGCGGCCGAGAAGACCAGGACCGCACCCACTCCGATCAGCGTCACGCTGAGCGGGCGCCACTGGAGGGAACGGGACTGCCGCTCGCTCACGTGCGCCTCTCGAGCTCGCTCACCCTCGCGTCCAGGTACGCCCGGAACTGTTCCCGACTGAGTCCCTGGAGTCGCGCGATCTCCTCGGGCGACGTGGGAGAGGCATCCGGGCGCCCTCCGGTCCGCTGGAGGGAATCGAGCAACCGGACGAGCGAGGGACGGCCGAGCGTCCCCGCGCCGAACATCGGGCGCACGCGCATCGGGTCGGCCGGGACCATCTCCACCCACCGGATCCGCGGCCAGCGGGTCTGCTCGATCATCCCGAGGAGCAGGAGGGCCCCGGCCCCGATCGCGACGGCGTCCGCCGGGACCGCCACCGCCACATTCGAACCGGCGGTGATCGCAAAGACCGTGGCGAGCGCGGCGACGACGCACAGGGCGGCCGTGAGCGGGCCGTTCATGCGGGACGGGCCCGTCGGTCGAGGTCCTCGAGCGTCTCGTGGACCGCCCGCCGGGCCGTCGCGCTCGCCTCCGGGCCCATCGCGTGCGTCGAGTAGCGGGCCTCCTCGAAGAGGCGGGTCAGGGTCCGGGCCGCCTCGGGCCGGACCCCGAGACGGACCAGGTGGGAGGTCCGGATCTCCTCGGGCGTGACCGTTTCGACGCTGCCCACCATCGGTCGAAGGTGGAAGAGCATCTCCGCGTAGAGCCCGAGCACGACCGTCCGCGGGTCGGCGCCGAGGTCGAGCTCCGCCGAGGCCCGGTGGAGTGCCGAGCGAACCCCGGTCGGCTCCGCGCCCGTGGTGTGCGGGGGGGTGAGACGGTCGCCGCGTTCGGAGAGGTAGCGCCGGGTCTGAGGTACGGCGACCGTGACGAGGATCAGGACGACGAAACCGAGCACGACGAACGGGACCCAGTCCGGCACCGTGGGGAAGAGATCGTAGGCGCCGACCCCCGAGACGTTGGTCGTGTTCGCGGACCCGGAGGAGGTGGGGGTGGTCGTGTTCGTGGGCGTGCAGGAGGTCCCGCACGCGGAGACCGGTGCCGGCGGCCCCCCGAACGCGAAGACGCGCAACCCGACGACGACCAGGGAGATGACGAGGATCGCAATGAGCCCGTTCATGAGCGCCCGGTTGGAGGTCCCTTTGGACGGGTCGCTGAGGCGGCTCACCACCCACACGATCAGGACGAAGGCGAAGATCGCGAAAACGCCGACGAAGAAGACCCAGAGCGGAAGGTAGACCTCGTTACCGGTGTTCGAGGACGGGGGCGGTCCCGAGGTCGCACTCACGAGGATGCTCGCCGCCGCCCCGGTCGCCATCGCGGCCGCGAGCACCACGAGGAGGACCGGGGAGACGCGGCTCCCGGAGGGTTTCGCCAAGGTCGCTCGGCCCCCTCCCGGAAACGCGGGGGACCGACTTATACACTTGGGGTGGGGGTCGTTGCCTCACCGGCGGCCTCCGGGGGCGCCGGCGACAGGAAATAGAAACTGCGGCGCTCGTGCTCGGCGGTGACGACGGTAAAGTCGTCGACCCGATAGCCGAGGTCGAACGCGGCCCGAAAGCCGTCGCGAACGGCGTGGCGCCAGGTACGCAGCACGCCCGGTTCGTGTTCGCGCACCGCCGCCAGGTCGAACGGGATCTCGAGGTGGGCCGGCCCCCCGTTCGGCTCCGCGACCACGGTCGGTTGGCGAAGCCCCTTGTCGCCCACCTCCGTCTCCACGATCGCGGTCGAGCGGGCCCAGCGGGCCCGGTCCTCTTCGGCGGTCGGGAGGGTCCCCGCGAGGCGCGCCTCCACGTGCGGCGAGGCGATCTCCCAGCGCAGGCGGACCCGGTCGGTCTCCATCTCCCGGTTGATCGTATCCGGCATCTGCCCGTAGTAGTGGATGTAGTAGCGGTCCGGCCGCCCGCCCAGGCGCCGCACGTTGAGCCAGGCGTTGCGGCTCTGCAACGGGTCGAACGTCCAGCGGACCTCGGAGAGACCGAGCTTCATCACCTCGTCGCGCTGGAACGCCTTCAGCCGGAACCCCAGCTGGTGGTTCTGATACTCGGGGCGCACCGCGGTCGCGTGCGAGTAATGGTACAGCGTGGTCCCGTCCCAGCCGATGAGCGACAGCGCGAAGCCCGCGAGGTAGATGTCGGCGAACGCGCCGAGCACGAGCCCTCCGTTGTCCTGGAGCGCCCGTTGCAGCGTGACGGGGACGCCCTCATCGCCCCAGACCGCGCGGTGGACCTCGCCGAGCTGCCGGAACTCTTCGGGCTTCTCGAGCTTGCGGAACCGAAACCCCCGGACCTCGCTGCTCACGCCCGTCGCGCCCACGGGCGGGCGACCGGACAACGGTACTTATCACCCCGGCCGAGCGGCGGCCCGGGGAGGGCGGTTACCGTCGGACCTTCAGTTCGGAGCGCTTCGCCTCGTAGCGCCGCTCGTCGTTGGGCGTGAGCTCCCAGAGGAGGTCCTCGAGCTCGGGGATGTTCCGGAGGAACTCGGCCTTGCTTTTGGTCAGCATCAGGTGCTCGAACTTCCGTCGGGCGCTGAAGTACGCGCCGACCATGTAGGCGCCGACGATCACCACGATCGGGCCGACGATCGCGAAAAGGAGGTTGTAGTTCGCGCTCGGGGTGTTCGTCGCGGAATTGATCGTCGGGAACGGGCCGAGGCTCGAGAGCGGCGTGAAGAACCCGGCGGCGAGCACGGTGAGCAGCGCGCCCACCGCGAGGATGAAGATCGCGATCTCCGCGCGGTAGGTCCGCAGGCCGTGACGCAGGCGTCGGCCGAACGGGACCGCCTCGGGGGCCGCCATGCCGGCGGCGGGAGGCGGCTCGGCTTAAGAGGCTATCCCGCGCGCGAGGGACCGGGGGCGGTCCGTCAGTCGTCGCCGCGCGGCGGCTTCTCGTTCGACGACGGCAGGGAGCCCTCGGTGCGGCCGTAGGCGAGCGGGGTTTCGGGCTCGGGCGGCTTCGGCCCGGACGCGGGGGCGGGCACGCTCGCGAGGATGTGCCGCAGCCGCCGGTAGACGAGGAAGGCACCGAGGAGGGCGACCAGGGCCCCGACGTACGCCGTGACCTCTCCGCCGATGTAGCCGATCCCGAGGAGGAAGAACCCCACGGTGCTGAAGACGGCGCCCGCGACGGCGCTCCCCCCGATGCGGTCGCCGCTCGCCGAGGCCGGGAGCGAGAGGAAGGAACCGGCCACCTGGAGCGCCACGACGGCCATCGACTCGAGGACGACGAGCGCGGTGCCGTCCGCCGTGATCGTGGGGTTGCTCAGGTACTGGGAGATGAGCGCGAGCGAGATGATCCCGCCGACCGCCGCACGGAACGCGGTCGCGTAGAACGGGCGGGCCGGCTCCCGTCCCCAGTACCGCGTACGGAGCAGGGCCCACTGGGCGACCTCGTCGCCGATCACGAGCAGGGCGAGGAAGAGGAGCGCGCTCACGAGCGCCCCGTTCCCCATCGAGAGCTCGAACAGGATGAACGCGATCGCGAGCGGGATCCCGACGAAGAGTCCGGCGGTGTAGGCGAAGAGGACCTTCCGTTCGTCGAAGAGCGTGACCGGCACCTGGGGCACCGCGTAGCGTCCCACTTCGAAGTAGAGGAAGGCGCCCGAGAGAACGACCCCGACGATCGCCCCGAGCGTGAGCGACGCGACCACCATGGTCAGTCGACCCGCCGGCCCACCGCGAGGAACCCCGTGTGGCCGAGCATCTCGAACTCGGGACGGGTGCCCCCCTCGCCCACGTGCAGGCCCCGCTCGAGGAGCTCGAGGGCTCGGACCTCGTCGAACCCGAGGTCGCGGAGGCCTCGGACGGTCCGCTCGAGCTGGTTGTAGGTCGGAGTGTAGGTCGCCACGTATCCTCCGCGAGCGAGGGCCGCGCGGGCCGACCCGAGCGCCCCCCAGGGCTCGGGCAGGTCGAGTACCACGCTCGCGAGGTCGCTCGCATCGAACCCTTCGGCCGCGACATCGCGCCGGCGGAACGTCACCCGGGGCTCGAGCCCCGCCCGGCGCACGTTCGCGCGCGCGGCCTCGAGGAAATCGTCCCGTCGGTCGTACGAGAAGACCCGGCCGCTCGGCCCGACCGCGTGGGCCAGCGCGAGGGTCAGGGCGCCGCTCCCCGAGCCGGCCTCGGCGACCGTCGCCCCGGGGCCCACGCCCGCGAGGTAGAGCAGTTGCGCCGCGTCCTTCGGCGTGACGATCTGGGCGCCGCGTCGCAACGAGCCCAACAGGTCGGCGAGGGACGGACGAAGTACCCAGTAGGTCGCGCCGAGCCAGTCGACCGAACCGCCCGGGGGCGCCCCGATCTGGCCGGAGAGGTCGAGCACGCCCTCCTCCCCGATCTTCTGCGGCCCGCGCGCGAGCCGCACGAGAAAGGCGGGCCGACCGGCCCGCTTGAGGGCAACGGTATCGCCCTCGGTCCAACTGTCGCTCATCGACGGCGCCGGTGCCACGAATCCCGTCGCGTAATAACCCGGCGCTCGGGAGCGCGGCCGTCGGGCGGACCGCGGAGACGTACCCTCTTATGGCCCGCGCCGCTCGCGCTCCGTGCCATGGTCGTCTACGACGACGCGACCCGGATCGCCGCGCCGCCCGCGATCGTCTGGAAGCTGCTCAACGACCACCTGGACGACGCGAAGATGCTCGTCATCCATCCGCTCGTCCAGTCCCAGAAGACCGTGAGCCGATCGGAGGGGGAGGTCGTCGTCGACCGCGTGATCGACGTGCGTCGGAAGATGAAGACGTCCCGCTGGAAGCTCTCCTACCGCCCCCCCGAGCGGATGCGCTGGGAGGTCCTCGAGAGCGAAGGTCCGTGGTCACCGGGCAGCTATCTCGAGGTCTCGTACGCGGAGGTCCCGGGCGGCACGATGGCGACCGCGCACGGAGACCTCACGATCAGCGTGCTCCCGTTCTTCCTCTCGCAGAAGCGCACGGTCGCGAGCGTCCTCAACGACATCCACACCGAGGACCTCTCGTTCCTGAACCGCTACCGCTTTTAGACGGCCGGGCAGGCGCGACTTTAGATAGCACGAGCGATGGCCCGTGCTGCTGCGGGCATAGTGTAGTCTGGACGTTTGTATGAGCGTCCATGCTGATTTCGAACCCTCCCTCGCCCCCCAGAAGATTGCCCACCTTCCTACTTCCACCGGAGGATGATTCCGCAATAGCCACCCCTTCGACTCTCCCTCGTGTCGAGCGACTTCGTCCACCGCGAGCTGCTGCTGCCGTCGCCTACCCAGGACCCCCCCGACCTTGCGCCTCTCGTCTGGAACACATCCGACCCGTACTGCCTCGAGATCCATCGGGAGAAGGACGGACGGGTGCGCTACGCGCTCGGCTCCGTAGGTTCGGACGAGCTCGACGCGATGCTCTCGTACCTCGAGAGCACTCGTCCGCGTCTTGCGGGAGGAGGTCACATCGTGTGTCTCGCTGAGACGCTGGTTCCGGACGGAATCTACGCGCGGGCCGTCCCAACACTCAAGCACCACCAACTGCCCCTCGTGATCCATCCCCGGATCGACCCGGCAGACCACCTCCTCCGGATTCTCGCGTCCCGAGCACTCCTCGACCACGACGTAGTCCTCCAGCTCCTCTTCCAGAGCGCTGGCGGCTGGGAGTCGACGTTCTTCTCGCCCCAGTTCGAGAGCGTAGCACAACGCCAGCACCACATCCTCCGGGCGGCGATGATCGCCCGTCGCGCTCAGCCCGCATATCACGTCGAGCTGCGTACTCGCATAGTCGGCCCCCGGGAGGAGGATGCTCTCGACTTGATCGGCGTCTGGCTATCCGGCTGGACCATCGTCGGCGGAGCCTCCTGGAGACGCTGGAAGATGGTCCCGCCGAAGAAGGAATGGGCGTTCCAGGCGGCGATGACGGACCACTGCCTGCGCCATTTCGTCTCGAAGCGGGCCCGCCGGGATGTCTCGGGGTTCGAACTCAGCCGACTGCTCAGCATCCCGTGGTCGAGCCAACACCCCGAGTGCTCCTACTCGGGCGCGCCTTCGGGACGGCCCGGACCAGAGCTGCTGGCGCTTCCGTCCGTCTCTCGAAAGACGCCGTCCGAGCCACGCACGATCGTTGGGATCCGCGGCCAGCACCAGGTCGCGCTGCCACGCATTTGGAGTCACACGGCGGCCATCGGAAGGACGCAGTCCGGGAAGTCCACGCTTGCGCTCAACATCGCGCTTCAGGTCCTGCGGAAGCAGCCCGGGTCGACCGTGGTCATGATCGAGCCGACTGGGACACTCGTTGAGGGCATCGTGGCTCGGATTCCGCTGGAGATCGCATCGGAGACCGTCGAGATCGACCCCGCACACGCCACGTTCGAGCAGAATGGCTCGAACATGGTTGAAGTGCCGCTCTCACTCTTTCACGCTCCCAACGACGGGTCTACGCCCCTCGACCGCTGGTCGGAGGCGCTCGCGGGCGGCCTCCTCGCGGCAATCCGGAGCGCGTGGGGAGAGGAGAGCATCGGGGGACGGGCCGAGTTCGTCCTGCGGGCCCTCGTGCAGGGGCTCGCTCGGACCCCCGGCTCGAACCTCGTCGATGCCTACCAGATTCTGACATCCAAGTCCGCCCTCCAGCGGTTCGTTAAGACGGCCCCTCCGGGACCACTTCGTGACTTCCTCGAGCACCACCTTCCCCGGCTCGACTACAACTTCACGATGTCGACCCTCGACAAGGTCGGCAAGATCGCTACCAACCCGCTCCTCCGCGTCGCGCTGTGCCAGCGGAGCCACGCGGTCGCGTTCGACCAGCTGCTGCGGCACCGGCTCCTCCTCCTGAACCTCTCCAAGGCGGCGCTCGGTGCCGACGGCGCGAACTTCCTCGGGGCGATCTACCTCACGCAGCTTTGGGCCGCAGTCCAGCGAAGCGGGCGCTCCGACAAACCCATCTATCTCGTCCTCGACGAGGTCCACAACTACGCCGTCCCGGCCCTCGCCGACATGCTCAGCGAAGGGGCCAAGTACGGCCTCCACGTCATCGCGGTGACTCAGTACCTCCACCGGGTGCCCCCCCGGATCCAGGCCGCCCTCCTCGGGAACGTGGACGTCTGGCTCCTCTTCTCCCTCGGTATCGAGGACATGGACGACGCGTGGAAGATCGTCCATGGGGAGAGCCACGGTTGGACGCCCCAGGACCTCGTGGACGGCCTCCAGCCGCACGAGGTCGCGATGGCGACATCGGGGAGCCTCGTAAAGCTGGAAACGCGTCCCAGCCCCGCTCCCGCGACCAATGCAGACGAGTTGGAAGCGGCCGTGGTCGCGAGCTCACGGCGTTACGCCCAACCCGAGGATTCGGAGGCGTCGCCTTGGCTGGTCGACCAAGATGACCTGGAGGCGGTCCTCAGCGGGCTTGCCCACCGATCCCGGACGTTGGACGAACTGGGCGGGATCACGAGCCTCCGGTCTGACAAGCTCGCCGCCGTGTTGAGGCGTTCCGAGCAGGCCGGGGACGTCGAGCGGGACGAGGAGGGTGAGCGGCTCCGCCTGACTCCCCGGGGCAGCGTCCACCTGAGCGCGCTCTTGGCGCGTCGGAACGAGGGCGAGGACCACGTCAACACGCTCGTCGACCTTTGCATGCTCCTCGATTCTCGCGGCATCGCGGCCACGATCCCCGAGCAGGTCGCGGGCGTCCTGATGCCCGACGCGCAGTTCCGCTACGGGGATGCGGTCTACAACGTCGAGGTCGAGTGCTCGACGGTCGCGAAGGCCGCGGAGCAGGTCGTCCGGAACGTCCGGAAGGCGAGGGAGGCGGGGAATCGCGTCCTGATCGTGCTGCCGGACGCGTCCGGTGTCCCCAAGCTCCTAGCGGTGCTCGACAGCGCGTTCCCGGGCATTCGGCTGTGGCCGGACGGGGTTGGGGTGGTGTGGAGGGGCGAGGATGGAATGTTCCACCCGCACCGGGTTCCCGGGACCGAGGTTTGGCCGTTCCTGGATGAGGCAGAGGACGTCTGGTCACTCGAACCCCTGCTCCCGGAGAAGCCGTCGCTACCTCTGTTCGTCGAGACCGACCCGCTACCGGTACTGCTTCGAACAGCGATCCGAGAGCTTCTGCGCGCTGGGAAAACCCAGGCAACCTGTAGTGAGCTTCTCCAGGCGCTCCCTGAGTCCGAGCGAACCCGACGGACCGATGAACAGGTGGGGGCCGCCCTGAATGCCCTCGGGATAAAGCACCGACGGGTTCGCGCGAACGGAAGTCGGCCCACCGTCTACGACCTTCTGTCCCTGAACGAGGCCGAGGGGAGTGGGTCCGACGGGACAAGTGGCGGACCGACAAGGTGGACAGGCGTCGAAAACCGTCCGGAAGTGGACAAGGGAGGCTACTCTCACCGGTCCACCGATTCTTCGTCAGAGCGCGACGAGGATGGACGAGCGGGACCAAGCGGACAAGCCGATTAGGTAGAGTAGGGTTTGAGGTGCCTCGGGCAACTGGTCCAAGCCGAAGGTGTGGGATATTCCGTCCGACACCGTGGAGGATCTAGCAAAGCGTTGATGGGCTCTTGGCTCTCAACGCTTCGGCGCCGTTGGCCAATGTCAGAACCACGTCAAGATGTCGAGTCATCCAAAGGGCGGGGAGAGGAAACCCTTCGGGATCTTCGGACACTCTCTCCACAGTCTCGAGCAGTGCTGATCGTCCGGCACTCGGAACGAGAGGAGGGGATGGGCGACGACCTTCACCCCAATCCAGAAGAAGCGTGGCAGCTGACCGCGCAAGGTCGTACTGATGCACGTGACTTCGGGCGGAGAATCCCCGCCTTTGCGCACTTGTTCTTGACGCACTCCAGAATCGCACGAACCCGGGACACCGCGCTCGAGATTGCTTCGGGTTTCCGGGAGGCTCATCCCAACTCCATCGTCGAGATCGAGGGTGTCGATCCGGCTCTCAGCCTTACGACCTATTACGCAAGGAATCAGACTCTGCGAGAGCAGTGGAAAGAGAAACTCGGGTTGCAATTCTACGATGAGTGGCTAAGGGGACAGATTCCCAAGGAGGTCTTGGCCCCAGTTCGGGAGGCGGTCAGCGACCTGGTTGAACGGCTTCACTCCAGAATCGAGCTGAGCCCCGTTTCCTCCTTGGCGCTCGCGGTCAGCCATGACGTTTACATTTTTGCCGTTCGACAAGCGCTCTTTGGAAGGCGCGCCGCTGAGTGGCCCTCGATCGGCTATCTCGACGGGGTCATCCTGACTTGGGACCCGGAGGGCCATCTCGTCGCGCGTTGCCACGACGAAACCGCACGAGGTGGACCGAGGTAGCCTGACACAGTGACCGCGTCGGTCCGCCGGTCCAAATTCACAGCCAGAGGATCATCGCACGCCTTGGAAGGCCCCTTCCTCGGCTCAAGGCAATCGTGACCCCGGCCACAGCGATTGCGACCCCCGCGACCATGAGCGCAAGGTAGGTCTCCAGCGTGGAAGGTGGGGCCGCCGCGTTGCAGGTCGGGTTCGCGACGCACGCATCGAACGCCGCGAACCACTCGCCCGCGAGCAGCAGAACCGAAAGGCCGAACGTCACCAGGATGGCGCCACTCCAGACGATTCGCAAACTCGTCCCCGGTTGGTCAGAAATGCTCTCTCGCAACGTTCTCCCTCGCTTGAGAGGGAGAACGGGCGAGACCGACGCGGGGAGGACCCGTGAGCGAAGCGAACGGGGGGGACCCGCGACCTGCGGAGCTACCCGAGTCGAAATCTAACCACGCTTGGAGCGACCCGCACGAACCCCTCACTCTCGTAGAGGCTCTGGGCGCGCTCATTGTTCTCGTCCGTTTCGAGGAAAACAGTCGCGATCCCGCCGGCGCGAATTCGCGAGAGCGCGCCGCGGATCAGGGCTCTGCCGATCCCTCGGCCCTGGAACGCGGGGACGATGTGCAGGTCGGAGATTCGCGCATATCGTTCCACCTCCTCCGCGTACCACGGCTTTCGAGCCTCGTACCAGAAGATGAAGCCCGCGTACGTCCCCTCGGTCTCGGCGACGAGAAGCCCCTGACGCGGTATCCTCTGGATTCTGTTCACGTCGGCGAACGGGTCCCAGGGGCTATCGCCGCCTCCGGGGCCGTAGTGCGCCACGATCGACCTCAAGTCACTGTCAGTGGCGGTTCGGATGGTCACCCTTGCTGGCGGCCCGCCCATATCGGGCGATACTACTGGAGCCTTATCCAACCGTTTCCATCAAAGCGAATAGGCGGAGCGGGCGGGGGGAAGCCCCGCGGTCGATATGCGCTAGGGGAGAGTACCGCGGTCGATGGCCGAACTGCTCTACAGGGTGACCCCCGACGACGCGGTGGAGGGTTCCGTGGACCGCGATAAGGCCCATGCGGAAGGTGTTCTCCACCGCTCGGGCATCGTCTTCCTGAGACGATCTGACGGACGGATTCTCGTGCAGCATCGAAGTCCGTCCAAGCGGATCTTCCCCGACCGCTACGACTGCTCGGCCGCGTTCCACGTCACATTCGGAGAGTCGTACGAAGAGGCAGCCGTGCGGGAGTTGCACGAGGAGACGGGTGTCACGGCTCCGGTCCGCTGGTTGGGCAAGTTCACGCATCACGACCCGCCCGAGCACCAGATCGTCGTGGTCTTCGCCTGCGACAGCGATGGGCCCATCGAGCTCGACCCATCTGAGGCGACGGGGTGCGAGATCCTCATGGTGACTGCGGTTGACGCAATCGTCCGCGAGGGGCGGGTTACGCCATGGCTCAGGGACGGGTGGCCAATTGCCCGCAACCGAATTTAACCCGCGGGCGAAGCGAGCCGAGAGAAACCGCGGTCGCTAAGTGAGGTTCTGCCTCATGGCTTTCCGTGTCACGCGCCCACGTCAACGCGGAGTTCAAGGCGCGGTGCTCGGACCCGCGGGAAGCGATTCGCCGCGTTCGCGCCGCTGGCGCTCGCTGGCTTTCTCGGGAGCATCAGGTCGACACGTACTATCGAGTCGCCGAGGGGCGCCTCAAGATTCGTGAGGTTGGGACACGAGCCGTGCTGGTCTGGTACTTCCGGGGAGACACGCTTCGCTCGAAGCGAAGTGATGTCCTGCTGCTGCCGGTATCCGATCCGATCTCAGTGAAGAGGACTCTTTCCAGGGATCTTGGAGTTAAGGTCGTGGTCGACAAGGTACGCCGAGTCTACCTGAGGGAGAACGTTCGAGTCCACATCGACGAGGTCGTTGGCTTAGGTCAGTTCGTGGAAATCGAGGCGGTGGGCCAAGCGAAGAACTTCAGGCTGCTGCAAAAACAAGCACAGGAGATGGCCCGCGTCCTCGGGTTGCATTCATCGGACCTGATACGCGGATCGTATAGCGATCTCCTCCTCGCGAAACGGAGCCGGTCAGCATAGTTTGACGGATCGCGTTCCCGTGCGCTCGCCGCACCCCAGAGTCTCGATCTCTCACGCGAGGGGCACTCGCGAGAGGAGCGAGCGGGGAGGACCCGCGCCGCCTACATGCTGGCGCGGCCGGGTCGGCCGATGGTTCGCGGGTCGAGGCTATTGCACCAGTCGATCGACGAGGTGCTTCTCCGCTCGGCGAAGATGTCGACCAACCGTGCCCTTGTTCATCTTCAGGGACTTCGCGATTCGGTCGGTCGTGGTTCTTCGCGGAACCTCGTAGTACCCGAGGGAGTGGGCGAGCCGAAGAACGCGGCGTTGCGGTTCCGTTAGGTCTCCGAGTGGAGACAACGGCTCTTTCTCGATTGGGATCAGGCGGTGGACCGCGTACTCGATGTTGAAGCTATCGAAGGTGTTTCGGAGCCGTCGTAGTGCGGAAGACTCGCCCACCACGGAGACGCGAAAAGCGTCCCCGGTAAGGACGGGCGGACCGTAGTAGCAATCGCCGCGCCGTTCGATTTGCCTCAGCTTCGCGAATCCCTCCCACCTCCCGATTCCCTTACGGGTCGCAGGGTTGTCCCATGTCCCTCGAATCCGAATCATGGTGCGTCCCTCCGGAGTGACTCGAAATGCGGGGAGGCGCGACTTGCGGTAGTGCCCACGCAGGAACCGAAGGAGGTCGGGTCGATTCTCTCCCGGAACCCGGCAGGTCAGCAGGAACCCGTCCAGGTCGAACCGGAGGAACCGGATTGACGAGGCTTCTTCCCTCAGTCTCGTCGGGAATATGTCGAAAGAGATCAATCTCAGCGGGATGTCGAAAGTGAGTTCCATCACAACGAACGCCCCCGAGCTTGGCTGGTCACCATAGACCACCGGTGGTCTATCAACCCTATTCTCACGAGCGGGGTAGCTTGTACGGGAGTCCTTGCATGCCCTCAATGGTGGCCGTTCAGAACCTTTCGAAAGTTTACGACCACTCGGTGCTCGCGGTCCAGAATCTCTCGTTCGAGGTATCGGAAGGCGAGATCTTCGGATTTCTTGGGCCGAATGGAGCCGGTAAGTCGACCACCATCGGCATGCTGACGACCCTGCTCAAGCCCACGTCGGGAACCGCTCAAGTCGCAGGATACGACATCGTGGAGGAAGCGTCACTCGTGAGGCAGGCTACCGGTGTTGTACTCCAGGACAATACCGCGGACCCTCAGATGACCGGCTACGAGAACCTCCTCTTCTTCGCGGACCTTCAGGGAGTCCCTCGGTCGGTCTTTCAGGAACGAGCACCCGAGCTGCTGGCGCTGGTCGAACTATCGGACGCGGCAGGGCGGAGCGTTCGAGGTTACTCGGGCGGGATGAAACGCCGCCTTGAGCTGGCCTGTGGCCTCGTCAACGAGCCGAAAGTCCTCTTTCTTGACGAGCCTACCCTCGGCTTGGACGTCCAGACCCGCTCCGCGGTGTGGAAGTATATTCGGAAGCTCAGGGAAGAGCGCAGATTGACCGTCTTCCTCACGACCCACTACATGGAGGAGGCGGACGGATTGTGCGACCGGATTGCGATCATCGACCACGGTCGGATGGCCGCGCTGGACTCGTCGGAGAATCTCAAGGAGCGTTTGGGGGGCGACCTTGTCGAGCTTGAAGTGAAGTCGGGCACCTCGGACCTCACAAGTTCGATTCGAGCGACTCCGGGTGTGGTGACGGTGGTCCGGCAGAATTCCATCTATCGTATTACTACGCGGAACGGCGAGCGATCGGCGGTTGCGATTCTCGACGGGGTCCGGAACGCAGGCGGCTCTGTGAGTCGGATCCTGGTGAGCAAACCATCGCTTGCGGACGCCTATCTCGAAGTCACCGGCCGGGCCTTCCGCGACGAGTCCTCGGACTCGAACCTCCCGCAATTCCTGCGGAGGACGTTCCTGGAGGGCCAATGAGCGAATCCGCGACTCGACGCGCTTACCCAACTCACGGGACGCCGACATTGGGTCCGATTCACGGTTTCGCCGCGATGTTCATGCGACAGCTTCGGGCATGGTACAGGGATCCGGTCTTCCTCCTGTTGGGCCTCATCCAACCGGTGGTGTGGATTGGACTCTACGGCAAGTCATTCCCCAGCTCGGTCGCCATCCCCGGAGTTTCGGGGGGGTACTTCTCGTTCCTCGCCGTGGGGATGGTCTCCTTCGTCGTATTGTTCAGCTCGGTTTTCGGAGGGATGGCCGTAGTCTTCGACAAGCAACTCGGCCACCTCAAGCGCATTCTCGTAACGTCCGTGTCTCGAGGCTCGATCGTGATGAGTTACACGCTCGCTAACGTCGTGAAGTCCCTCGCCCAAGCGGTCGTGCTGCTCGCCGTGGCTGTGGTCCTGGGATTGACATTGACTGGGTTTACGCCACTTGGACTCGCCGCTACGTTCACTGCGGAAGCGTTGCTCGCCCTAGGCCTTTCCGCTCTGTTCACCGTAGCGGGCCTCCTCTCGAAGAGTTCCTCGGTCCTCCTGGCCGTGATGAATTTCGTGGCGCTGCCGCTGATGTTCGCGAGCAATTCGCTCTTCCCCGTAGATGCCATGCCCGGGTGGATTCAGGGCGTCTCGAAGCTCAACCCCATGACCTATGCGAACGATGCAGCGCGACAAGCACTCCTAGGATCCCCCGGAATCGTTAGCGTGCCGGTAGATTTGGCGATACTGGCCGCCTTTGGATTCGGTCTTTCCTTGCTCAGTATCTTTGTCTCGAGGCGTCAGATCACGGCATAGTCACCCTGCGCTCTGATCGGGCTCCGTCGCGGGGAGTTGGGCCGTAAGACGGGCACGGAGTTCGGTAACCAAGTCACTCGACGCGTGGATTGGATCGATGATCTCATCGCCCTTTCCCGGACCGTTTGCCGGCACCCCGTGCCGGAGCTCTGCCTCGGTAATCCCGAACCGCGCGTAGAAGCGGGCCGCTTTCTGCCAATCGGCGGCGATGGTTTCCCCCAGCCCGGGTGTGGTGGACACGACCGTTCGTGCCGCTTTTACCCGGGCGCGAAGGTCGTGAAGTCTCCGCCGCGCTTGATTCTCGTCGGCTTCCCGGGAATCGTCGGGCAGCCCGCTCGTGATCTCGAGGAGGCTGAACTGCCGCGTTGGGGTCGCGCGGAATTCCTCCGCGTCCTTGCTCTCGTCCGGGCCGCCGAACGCGACCCGCGACTCGAAACGCGTCCGGGAGTAGTCGCCGAAACAGGGGCGCGGGAACCGCCGCGTGACCGGACCAGCGGGCCGGGCCTCCTGCGGGCTCGCGTCGGACCCGCAGATCGCGGGCAGGTCGGGGAACGGGTTGGCGTTGAACGCGCTGTGCGCGCTTGTCGCGGTCATCGGGACCGAAGGTCAGCGCGCAGGCCGACCGAGCGGCGAATCGAGCCGCGAGGGCGGCCGGACCCCCATCATGCTCGCCGAGCGACTGAAGGGAGCGAGGGAACGGTCGAGCGGAGCGAGACCGCGAGCTTGATGCGGGGGCGCGCGGCCGATGACCGTGACCGCGACAAGCGCGGGAGAGAACGCGAGCCTAGCCCGAACCGGAACCGCGTGAACCATCTCCGTCCCCACCTGAGGAGGGCGCGCCACGGGAGAGCCCCAAAGATGTGATCGAAGTGCTCCGTTCGGGCCGAAACTTGCACAGGTCAACTTCTGAGTAGATTCACTGCATCCTCTGGGCAGGCGACCACACAGAGCCCGCAAGCCCGGCACTCAGTAGCACGAGGCGTGCGAGATGTCTTGAGCTGGTGGTGGCGCGCCCTGACACGCCCAAAGTAGCCCAGAGATTGATACTCTTCATCCGTGAGGGTTCCGATTTGGAAGACTGAGTAAGGACAAACGTCAACGCAATCGGCTTTGCCCTCGCACTTGGCCCGGTCCACCACCGGAATCCAGTGACGGGGCGCAGCACGGCATCGTTCGCCCGGCCGCGTCGGGTCGCGAGCGGCTTGGCGCGCCTTCAGCACGTTCGGCGAACCCACGGGGAGTTCTTCGGGCGGTGCGTCCGCCCCGCGTTCGATAGGGCTGCCCTCGGGCTTGACCTCCGTATCAGACGGCATCTCAACCTCAGCGGCCCTGCCGTCGGAACGCGCAAACCGCAAGCGCGTTGAGGAGCACCCCTACGATCGCGATCGCCGCGAACGCTTGGCCGATCTCGGGCCAGTTGAAGCCCGTGAGGATCATCGCGCGCGAAGCGGTGGCGACGTAGCTCACCGGGTTGAACATCGAGAACGTCTGGACCCACCCGGGTAGGAGGCTTAGCGGTACCATCGCCGTCGAGAGGAAGAGCAGAGGGAAGGTGAGCGTGAACGCCACCATCATCGTCGTCTCTGTGTTCTTCGTGAACAGCGCGACCGAGTTCGACAGACCCGAGAACGCGACCCCGAAGAGCGCGGCGAGCAGGACGATCAGGAGGCCCCCGAGGATGCCGGTCGCGAAGGGGATCTTCCAGCCGAAGGCGAGTGTGAAGACGTAGGCAATCCCGAGCACGATAACCGCCTGACCGGCCATCCGTATCGCGTCGCCGAGCAGCTTTCCGACCAGGACCGAACTGCGGCGAATCGGCGCAACGAAGAACTTGTCCATGAAGCCAGTCTCGATGTCCGAGACCATCGCAAACCCGGACTGCGACGCCGCCTGGATCGCGGTCATGATGGCAATCCCGGGCAAGAGAACCGCGATGTAGTCGTACGGTAGCGCAGCGGCTCCGGGAAGGCTCTCCGCCCTCGAGAACACCGTTCCGAAGGTCTGGCTGAACATCCCGAGCCAGATGAGCGGCATGATCAATGTGAACATCAGGAGGAGTGGGTTCCGGGAGAGCTTCTTCAAACTCCGGTAGCAGACCCAGCCGATATCGGAGAAGAGGGAACCGAATCCGGACGAGGGTACCGATAGCTCGGGGAGCTCGTAGCCGTGGCCGGTCTCGGTCGCCATGCTACCGTCCCATCCCGCGGCGAGACATCCGTGTCATCGGCCTCACTTCCTCCACGCGCATCTCGCGACCTGTGTGCTGGAGGAAGACCTGGTCGAGGGTCGGGGGCGAGACCGCCACTTCCTTGACCGGGACATGACTCGACTCAAGGCGGCGCAGGATCTCGACGAGAGCCGCCCCTCCGTTTCGGGCCTGGACGGTCACCCCGAACTCAAAGGGCGCAGCGCCGACCACTTCCGGAACCGTTCGGACGAGCTCGAGGGCTTCCTGTCGCCGCGCCTCGAACTTCTCGTCGAGCGGGAGGCGGATCGTGACGCTGTCCGCCCCGATTTCGGCTTTCAGCTGCGCCGGAGTTCCCTGCGCGACGATACGGCCGTGGTCGATGATCGCGACGCGCTCGCAGAGCTGATCGGCCTCCTCCATGTACTGCGTCGTCAGGAAGATCGTGACCCGGTCACGGACGTGGAGCTCTCGGAGGTACTCCCACACGGCGTTGCGGGTCTGGGGATCCAGTCCGGTGGTCGGTTCGTCTAGGAACAGGAGCTTCGGCCGGTGGACCAGCGCCGAGCCGAGGTCGAGACGGCGTCGCATCCCACCTGAGTACGTGAACGCAGGGCGATCGGCCGCTTCGGTCAGCTGCAAGAGCTGGAGAAGGTCTTCCACTCGGTCCCGGACCACGGGACCGGGCAAGTGGTACAGTCGGCCCATCAGCATCAGGTTCTCCCGGCCGGTGAGGTCCCCGTCTACGCCGATCGACTGCCCGGCGTAGCCGATCTGCTCCCGCATCCGGGCCCCATCGTGGTCGATGTCGAAGCCCGCGACCCGAACCCTTCCACCCGTCCGGCCGAGCAGCGTCGTGAGAATCTTCATCGTCGTGGTCTTGCCGGAACCGTTCGGGCCGAGGAACCCGAAGAACTCCCCCTCGGAGACCGAGAAGCTGATTCCGTCGACCGCCCGGACCTCGGATTCGGCGGTCGGGCTGCGGCCACCCCCGTAGACCTTGACGAGGTCCTGGACCTCGATCATCGAGTCAGAAGGGAAGGGACCTGCGTCGAAACTCGGAGCAGCGCTCGTAGGACGGGCGGCGGTGGCCATGCCCCCTCCATATTCGTTCAGTAATAAAACATTTTTCATTGAATTATTTGGCGCCGAAGGTTCTATGCCCTCCGCGGCGATGGGGGAACGACGGGATGATCGAGGCGGATCGGGACGAGCTCATCGAAGAGACGCTGGGATTGCTCCGACGGGTGTTCCGCCGGGCGGTACCCCGGTTCGGTCCGCACTTGCACTCTCAGCTCCCGATGTTGTACCACCTGACCCTCCACGCCGCTCAGGCCCCCGGCGGGATCACCCAGAGTGAACTCGCCCAGTTCCTGGGCGTCAGCCCGGCTCACGTGACAGGGATCATCGACCAGATGGAGCGTGACCACCTCGTGCGTCGCCGCCGCGACCGGGAGGACCGCCGTGTTGTGCATGTCCAGACGACTCGCGTTGGCTTGCACATCCACACTCACGTCCACAAGCGGCTGGCCCACCACCAGGGGTTCTTCGAAGGCTGGGAGACTCAAGACCTCCTGCAGCTCCGCGACCTCCTCAAGCGCTTGGACGAACGGACCTCGCTAGTGGGGAGGGGTGACATCTCTCCGGCCCCCCGACGCGACGACAGGGCCCTGAAGTCCTGATTGGTGACGCCACCCGGTGAGCCGCCCACTTCGAACTCGGCTCGACTGAGGCCGTTGGGCTCGTTTTCTTTGCACTAAGCGAGGACTTCGTGCACGCCCCCAGGGGTCCGTGGAGGAGATGATCGGCAGGCGGGTTTGGGACCTCGACTTCGGAGGCGCACTGCGCGCTCATCGCGGTCATCGACACGGAGTGAGCACGGAGGGCGCCGAGGAGCGGTTCGAGCGACGAAGGCGGCCGGGTCGCGATAATGCTCGCGCGGGCGGCAGCGGCCGCGCGGGCTTTATCTGCGACCCGCGCGGTCGATGACACGACCGCGATGAGCGACCCGAGAGTCAAGACGCTGAGAGTCCCCGGCGCCAGCCTCTACTACGAGGTCGTTGGAGCGGGAACTATCCTTCTGCTGATCCCCGGTGGAAGCGGGGATGCCTCGCCGTTCCAACAGCTGGCCCGCGCCCTCGCTGAGCGCTTCACCGTGGTCTCCTACGACCGACGGGGATTCTCTCGCAGCGTCCTCGACACCCCGCCAGATGACGCTCGGCGGCTCGAGGTCGACAGCGCCGATGCTCATCGTCTCATTGGAGAGATCTCGGACGGCCCGGCCTATGTGCTGGGGAGCAGCTCCGGGGCAATCGTTGCCCTGGACCTCCTCTCGAGATACCCCCAACAGATTCGCAGGCTTGTGGCCCATGAACCACCGCTCGCTACCCTGGTTCCCGACACCGAGGAGCAGCTAGCGGTTCTCGACGGCGTCTACGACACGTTCCGCACCTCCGGGGCGGAGGCAGCAATGAGAAAGTTCACCGCGGCTGAGGGTTTGGAGGATGGACCTATCCTGCCCCCCGGCGCCGAACTCGATCCTCGGGTTAGGGAGATGATCGCGCGGATGCAGAGGAATCTCGATTTCATGTTCGAGCACGAAGTACGATCGTATCCGAGATATGTCCCCAACCTGACGGCCTTAAAGGCAGTCTCGGATCGACTCATCCTGGCCGGCGGTCGCGACTCGCGACAGAACTTTCCGTACCGCCCGAACACAGTGCTCGCGGAAGCCCTCCACCTCCACGTGATCGACTTCCCAGGAGGCCACGTGGGCTACGCGACCTATCCAAACGAATTCGCAAAGCAACTCGTGGATGTGCTCCTGACAAAGTGACTGAGGACGCGCGCGGCCGATGACTGTGACCGCGACAAGCGCGGGAGAGAACGCACGCCTAGCTCGAACCGGAACCGCGTGAACTATCTCCGCCCCTACCGTGTGAGTGGCATGCCACCAGAGAGCCCCACGGATGTGACCGAAGTGCTCGGAAAAGGCATGGGCGGCCAAATCCCGAATTCTACGTCTCACGGAACAACTCGTAGACGATGGTTCCTTCCCGATAGGGCATACGGGATGCCACCGTACCGTATTCAGGGTCCCTCTCGATCGCGCGGTGTTCCTTCTCGAATGCCGCCGCGTCCTCGTACCTGTACACAAGGACGGCCATGTTCATCGGGCCGGACATCGCCACAAGGAGGTGGGGCACGACGTACTCCTTGCTCCGTCGGTAGTCTCGGTACTGCTCAACGGTCTCGAGGAAACGCTGCCATTCGCCGTAACGAACCTCTCCTCGAACATGGAGAGCAACTGACATGGCCTTAGCCTAACCACCGCGAATGATGAAGGCTTTGTCGAGAGTGTAACCTATCGACTCGGTGAGGACTCCGAGCGCGCCCCTACGAGGTGGCATCGTACCCCCGGGTTCGGGCGAGCTGATCCGGTGATCCGCCCTCGGGAATGTAGATGTGAAGCTCGGCACCTGATGAGAACGCCTTTCTCTCAATGACCTTCAGATGCAGGTCGTCTGAAAGGTCTCGGAAGAGCGGCTGTCCACCACCGTACGCGACAGGTTGAGTCACGATCACGTACTGGTTGACGAGTCCTGCTCGCGCCAAGGCTTGCGCGAACCGAGCACCGCCCCAGGCGATGATCTCTCCCCCGGCCTGGCGGCGCAGGGTTCCAATTTCGTCTGCTAGGTCTCCGCTTGCGATCGAAGACTCCGGCCATGTAGCCGCTTGGAGGGTCTTGGAGAAAACGACCTTGGGAATGGAATTCATCGGCGCGGCGTAAGCGTCGGTCGAGGTGGGCCAGAAGCCTGCCATCTCTTGGTATGTAATGCGGCCCATGATGTGAGTTCCCGCGCGGCGTATGCGGTTCAGCTTCCACTGCTTGAGCTCGTCCGGCTCTGGCAGAGCCCCGGAGTGTTCACGGGGCCCGACAACGTACCCGTCAACCGACGTTGTCATCATCAAGACTACATCTCGCATCTCAATCCACTCTCGTTGACGGCGAACCCTTTGACCCTTTATGCAGCTTCTGTTTCGTGCTGCAACCGGGTGCCAACGTAGGACTTCGTGCACGCCCCTAGGGGTCCGCGGAGGAGATGTTCGGCATGCGGGTTTGCCACGTCGGCTTCGGAGGCGCGTTGAGCGCTCACTGACACGGAGTAAGCGCGGAGGCCGCCTGAGGAGCGGTTCGAGCGACAGGGCGGCCGTGTCCCCATCATCCTCGCCGAGCGAAGCGAGGGAACGCCCGCGCGCGAAGTGCGCGGGCGCGAGGTTAATGTGGGACCCGCGCGGTCGATGACAGGACCGCGAGGAGCGCGCACCGAAACACGGAAGCGACGAACGTCGGACTCGCGGACGAAGCGCCTTTAGGTAGGGAGGTAAATTGTGGTCCTATGGCGCGCCTGATCTACTCGACGATCACCTCACTGGACGGCTACATTGAGGACGCCCGAGGCGAATTCGACTGGTATAGGCCCGACGAAGAGGTGTTCAGCTTCATCACCAACCTTGAGGGGTCGGTCGGCACGTACCTCTATGGCCGTCGGCTGTACGAGACGATGCTCTACTGGGAGACAGCACCGGTGGACGGGAGTCCGCCAGAGGGGTCGCACACAGAGCCCGGGTCATCGACCTCCTTCCGAGACTTCACCCAGATGTGGCGAGCCGCGGAGAAAGTGGTCTACTCGCGGACGTTGAAGTCGACGTCGAGTGCCAAGACACGGATCGAACGGAGCTTCGACCCGAAAGCGGTGCGGCGCCTCAAGTCGACGACCAGCCACGACCTGACCGTGGGGGGTGCGGAGTTGGCGGGGCAGGCTATCCGTTCCGGCCTCGTCGATGAGCTCCAGCAGTTCGTCGTCCCCGTAATCGTCGGTGGGGGCAAGCCGTGGCTACCCAAGAACCTGCGCCTCGACCTGGAACTGCTGGAGTCCCGTCGCTTTGCGAGTGGCGTCGTTTACCTCAGGTATCGTCCTAAACTCAGCCGGTCGGATTCGCCGCGATAACCCGGGCACTCGACCGCCCTCCGCAGCTCCGACCAGATCCGGTGCGCAGCCTTCGATCGGATCACGTGCACTCGAACCGTCGGCCCGCGCCGGCTTCCTGAAGGACGCGCGCGGCCGATGACGGACCGAGATTGGCGGGTGGTCGAGGTCGGTACGCTTCGTGGGCCATCAGGGAATGACGGAAAGTACACCGGCATTCACTGCGTGCATCAAACCGGTTGCCAGGACCGTGAGCAGCACGCCGATCAGTATCCCCACCCAAAGCCCCAAACGAAGGACCGGCATGTGAGAAGAACTCAGACTGCCACTCGCCCCCTGGAGGTCACGTTGGGGGTCCGATACGCCTTCTGCGGCCCACGGCGTCTGTTCTTCTGAGACGTACGTGTCCCGTAGCCTGCAGCGGGGGCATTGGTACACGATCCCGTCGATGGGCAGGCTCCGGGCCAGGCACGGGTCGACGTAGGCCCCACTAAGAAAGGCTTGGTTGCACTTGTGGCAGTGCAAGGAGAGCGGATTCATGGTTTTCCTTAATTCGAGGATTGGAGGCTCGGTTTTGTACCTTAGTCCAGCGCGACCTTGCCGGTGGTGTACACCGTGACACAGCCCATCACGACGGCCTGCGGCCGCCGCGACCTTGATGCGGGACGCGCGCGACCGATAAAGGACCGCAATCAGCGCGCGAGACCGAGCGGCGGGTGGCGAACGTCACCGTTATCCTTTGGAACCGAGGTCCGGACGGGCGAGTCATGACCGGCGTCCAGATTCGAAACCTAAGGGAGGAGGACTACTCGTTCCTCCGCTCGGTCGTTAACGACTGGTGGGGAGGACGACAGATTGCGGACCTGATGCCTCGATTCTTCTTCCAACACTTCCAGAGCACCAGCTTCACCGCGGAGGAGGAAGATGCGACCCACCGCATCGTGGGCTTCCTTGTGGGCTTCGTGTCCCCGACCCACCCGGACCAAGCATACATCCACTTCGTAGGAGTTGATCCGGCTTATCGTGGGCGGGGATTGGCACGCGACCTGTACGAACGCTTCTTCGAGACTGCTCGAAAGCAAGGATGTCGGTACGTCCGGGGCATCACCTCCCCTGTGAACACTGGGTCCATCCAGTTTCATCGACGAATGGGTTTCGAGGTTGAGGCCGGGGACGAGACCATGGCGGATGGGACACCGATTCATTCAAACTACAGCGGAGAGGGTCAGGCACGCGTGTGCTTCGTGAAGGACCTGAAGCGATAGCTCCGTTCCACGCAAAGGGCGCGCGAGGACGATGACGGGACCGCGATCATCGCGCGGCACGAGGACCGCCCGCGGGGAGCGCCCGGACTGTCCTAACGTGGACTGACGTATATCCCCGCAGTCCGCCCTCGTCAGGTCGATTGTGGGGGCGCCGTCAATCGTCGGGAATCTGGTTCGAGAACGATAGGACATTCCCCCAGGACTCGCAAACCTGACATCGGCATTTCATCGGGTCGGAGGGGTCACCGTTCGCATCGTGGTGTTCGCCACCGAGCCGGCATTCCGGGCAGGTGGAGTGCGCAAGGCAATTGTGGGGCTTATCCGACTGATGCGCGCGCTTCGGCACGAACTATGCGATATTGCGGGCTCCACGAAAGACCTTCCGTCGAAGAGGAGATTGAGAGTGCGGCTGACGGATTGTAGAGCCTTCGTCACGGGGACGGACGACCGATGAAATGACCGCAACCCGCCCGCCTGACCGAAACAGAGCCCCCCGGGACTGTCCCCGCCCGTGGGGGAACTTCCCCCGAGCTGGACACGCCGTCGGACCCCGTGTCAACCGTCGTTGACACATCCGATTAGTGCCGCCTCCACGGTGAGCTCTCTGTGCCGCGATATGTCAAGGACTGGAGAATCGAAGGTCTTCCCGCACAAGGACCCGCCCGCGATCTTCGAGACAAGCTCCGCCTCTTCGGACAGTTCGTCGGCAGCTGGGACATAGTGGAGCACCGGAATCTTCCGTCTCCCAAGGTCACCAAGGGCGAGGTCCACTTCAACTGGGTACTCGGCGGGCGGGCCGTTCAGGATGTATGGGGTTCTATCGACCCTAGAGCCGGCCGCCTGATTCCTTGGGGCACGACCGTCCGGTACTACGACCCCCACCTGGGGGCTTGGCGGAGCACCTGGATTGCCCCTCGACAGAAGACAGTCCGTCGATTCATCGGACGAAAGGTGGGCAAGGAAATCGTGCTTCAGGAGGAGAATCGAGGGGCGCGGACGGAACGTTGGGTATTCTCGGACATTCGACCCGACTCATTCAAGTGGTATGCTCTGAAGAGAGGGCGCGGCGGCGCCCCATGGCATCGAGTGGAAGAGATGACGATCAAGCGACATGCTAGGGGTTAAGGATCTCGCATCGTAGTTTGGGGATGTTTGCGGCTGCACACCGCGACTTTGGTGAGGGTCGCACGCGCCCTCGTCGGCAGGTTCTTAGCCGTCGGAACCGTCGTTGATATGGCCCAACACCCTGGAACGTGGGGGGAGCTCAGTGCCGGTTGACTCGATCTTCAGTCGTCCTACGTCTGTGGTCGTGTACGGTACGAGTCGTCCGCTTCTGAACTGGGTCGCCTACGCATGGGCCTCCGCGGTCGACCCCCGATTCATCTGGATTGACGTTCGGCTGCCGGGCGAAGTTCTGGCTACCGTCGATCCTCTCTCGCGCAACCTGATTCCACCCGAACGATTGAACGTTGTGCATCCCCATGAGCTGGTGGCCAACTCCGTCGTGACGAACGTGGCGATCGGAGGCGTCGTACGCGATGAGGAATCTGCTGACGCTGTTCGTCGACTGGTTGACTTCCTTGGCCTCCCATCGATCACCCAGGAAGTGCTCGCCCGGGCGCCCGTCGGGGGTCCGCCGATGGTCCTGGTCTTTTCGAATGCCCATCGCGTCGTGGCTGCCTATCCACCAAAGGCCGCGGCATCGGTGGTCCGGGCCGTTGTCGATTCCGGCGTGACCCTGCTCTCGACGTTCGCCGACGCCCCGTTCGAAGCCCGCCATGCGTTCGACATAATCCTCCATCTTGAGGGAAGCGACCCGAAGGAGTGGAGGCGAGCGACCCTCCGTGTCGAGAAGGGACCCTCGGTCGATCCTCTACGCCCGGGCTCCCGGTTTGGACTGGGCGAGTTCGAAGCCATCGCCTCCGTCCTAGCCCGCGACCTGAAGTAGCGGGTCGGATTCGACTCCACCCCAAACGCTAGCACGTGCGTGGTCGAGGTCGCCCACGCTTCATGAAGGATGCGGGCGCCCGATGGAGGACCGCAGTCAGCTTGCGCGGGACGAGCCACAGGGCGAAGCTACGGGCCATTGCTTGTCACGAGTGCGACCCCGCACGCCCCCCCCGCCGCTCAAAGCTGCAACCGAGCGACAGCTCCGACCATTGCAAGTGCGAGGCGTGTTTCCCCGGCGACATTGGGATGCAGATGGTCGCCCACGTCGTATGCAGGCTCGAGGCGCGAGGGTGCCGAATCGGAGCGGATCGCTTTGTCGAAGTCGACGAACTCGATGCCTGAAGTTCGAATCCACTCGTTCACCGCAAGACGGATGCCTTCTCGGCTGGGATCGTCTGCCAGCTCGGGCAGGAGTGGAGTAATGGTGGCGAGGATTACCTCGAGTCCTGCCGCTTGGGCTCGGTCGATTAGTTCTTGGTAGGCGTCGATCAGTTGTGCTGCCGTTGGCAGTTCACCGAGTACGTCCTCTCTGCCAGGAAGGCCGATGTCGTTGCTCGCGTAGGCGAGCACCACATGGGTGACGCCGGTGGTCCCGAGCACGTCTTCGTCGAATCGAGAAAGTCCCGACCGGCCCCAGGATGGGTTCGTCAGCGGTGCGTCGAAAAGGAGCCGGTTTCCCGCGATTCCTCGGTTGAGGATAGAGATCCTCGCATCGGCCGGAAGCAAGCTGGTGGCGAGCTGCGGCCACCCCATCACGGTGCTCGAGCTGCCTAGGCATACGATCACCGCGTTCGCCTCGGTTCCAGCGACTTCGATCGCGCGCAGGAAGGGGCCCCCAGCCGGAAGGGACCAGCCGGTCCCGTCAGGCGCAAGGTCGGTGTGGGTATCGGAGGCCGGGAACTCGCGCGATCCGACGAAGTCACCTGGCGTCGACCGTTGAAACGTGAACCCGTTGGCCGTCGCATAGGGCGTCGGCTGGGGCAGATATAGATCGATGACGACATCGTCTCCGTGATTGACGGTCAACTCGATCGGGTCGGTCCACCGCGATTCGCCGGCCGGAATTTCAGTAGATAGCTGTCCGTCGAAAGCGATACTGAGAGATCGGTCGCGGACCCGGATCGCGCCCCGTCCGATCAGGACAGGCTCGACCCCGAAGCGATTGCTCAACTCGGCCCGAACGTAGGTGCCGCCGATGCTCGACGGCACGGTCATGCGGACGGTGACATTGGCGAAGGGTTGTTCCTCCTTCTCGCCACGGAAGTCGGTCATCGCCTGAGTCCACGTCGGTTGCCAGCGCATGCCTTCCTCATTGGTGTGCTTGCTCGCGCTGGACTCCCTTGGCTTCCTGGGTCCCGGGGGATCTCGAGCCCAATCTCGGGGGTCGATTGGACGGTGCTCTTGGGCTGGCGGGGGGGAGGGTGTCCACCCCTCCGGCTCGGAGGCTATGAATGCAGCGCCGTCCGCGGTCCGTGGCTTGCGGCGCGACCCGACAGCCTCGGCAGCCGCGGCATCAATCTCGTTCCTGGCAGACACGGAATTGAGACAAGCGGCGACCGTTACATCTAAATTTGCGAATGACGGACTTCGAGATTTTCTGTCCTTCGCCGCACCGTCGGTGGCTCGGACGGCGATGTGCGTTCGTTGTCTGAGCTTTCCGACGCGGTCGCGCGGTCCCCTTCCGCGCCCCCACAGGCCCCATGAAGGACGCGCGGGGCCTATGACTTTGACCGCGACAAGTGCCAGACGAGGACCGGTCGTGCGGAGCCCGCCGGGCTCGTGGAAACTCGGCTAAGGCGAGGTCTGGACCTGAGCGTCCCTCGCGGCAGCCGGCCCAGTTGGTCGGCTGGGAAGCATTGGCAGAGGTGTTCCCCGGCCATCGGGAATCCGGCGCTTCAGTTTTCGCAGTATCCAGAATCGAACGTCCTGCTCGTACATGTTTCCATACGGGCACGCGGCGATGCAGTTCCCGGTTCCGCAACACTTCGTGCTGCGGTACTCACCGGTAGTCCGGAAGAACTGAGGCATGTCGACGAGTCCCACCGGACACGATTGCGCGCAGTCGAAGGTGGTGCATCGCTGACAGACCGTCTTGTCCTTTACCCTCAATCGATAGAGTCCGATCTTCGCGAACGGGATGCTGAGGGCGCCCCAGTGACAGAATCCGGTCGTGGCACAGTTGTAGGTGCCGATGTAGGGCACCGATACGAACATGGCGAACCAGAGCGCCCCGAAGTAGATCTCGATCGGGAGCGGAAGGGCGCTGGTGTCAAATTCCCCGTTCGCGACCTGGACCGTGGGAAGTTGGTGAAGGTACGCCATCAGCGAGACGCCGAAGAGCGAAATGAGCGCGAGGCTCGATGCCACGGTGTACGCGGTCGAGAGTTGGCTTCCGAGAAAGTACTTTCCGACCCGCGACGTCTGGTTGAACCGCCGCATCTCGTTGACGGTGGTGCCCTGATACATCAGTGCCGCCCCGCACATGACCGAACACAGCGCCTTGCGCCCGAAGAGCACGGTCAGGACCCCCACGGCAACGTACATCACGATGATCGCAAGGAACACGCCGGACTCGAACGGTCCTCCCGCGCGAAGGCCGAACCCCCAGCCGATGACGGGAAGGTTCTGGAGCGCCGGGATGGTGAAGAGGGGCGTGGACGAAGCGAAGCTCGGAAGGTAGACCGCCGCGAGGGCGTATACTCCGAGCATCAACCCGAGTCGGTACCGCTGCGCACGCGCGTGCGCCTCGCGCATCTTGAAGACCACGAGCGCCCCCATGGTGCACCCGATCACGACAAGGAACCACGCCGACGCCAGGATGGCAGCCGCGAACCACAGGCCGTCGTACACGGCCCAGCCGGCGATCGCCAGGGCAGATCCGGCCACCGGGACGAATGGGATGTACTGGAGGAATGTGCTTCCCGCGACCTGAAGGTCCAGGAGCGCTCCGAGGAAGAACTCTCCGAGGAAGGTGAACACGAGGATCTCGAACACCCAGAACGGTCGCTGCAGCCAGGGAACGCGGGGCTCCTCCGAAGCCCGGGGCGGGTCGACGACAAGAGAGAACACAAACAGCAATTCGAGGGCAACCGCCACGGCGAGCGCGACCTCGCTCGCTTCGAACCTCCAGAGAAACCAGCCAGCCGCGGTGGTCATCAGCACGAACGCGAGTCGCGTCAGGAACCTCGAGGTCGACGCGTGCATCTGCTTCGTTCGATAGATGAACTGGAGCGCTACGATGCTCATCCCGACGATCAGGGCAGATCCGACAAACACCGAGACCGATTCCCAGACGCCGACCCCGAGCATCGTCGGGGTCAGCAGGATGAGGGCAGCCACGGCGAGAACGAGGGCGGTGATCCGAACGTCGACCTTCGGTCGGAGCACGAGGCCGATCCCGACCATCTCGGCACTCGTGACGAGCAGGAACGCGGGCGATAGGACCGCCGCGAGAAGGAGGGCACCGGGGGAGCCGACCGTGGAAACCCGCGGGACTCCGAAGATCACGCTGTAGGCGAGGCCGAGGGCGAGGTCGCCCCACGCGAGCAGGAACAGCGTCACTGCCCATCGTCTTGGGGTCCTAGAATTCATTGGTCTCGTTTCCATTGCCTTCACCCCCTTCGCCGTTCGAAATCGGGTAGAGCGGCTGCCCGTCGTAGGAGAGCTCCGACAGGCCGTGCTCGCCGTATTGGGTGAGCATCGAGGGCAGTGCTGGGAGCCCCACCCCCGTCGCATACGATTGGCCGCTGGAAACCATCCACCAGATCAGGACCGAGACCATGCGTGCGTCGAGACCGCTCAGGCCTGCGCCGTAGACCTGACCGAGGTCGCCGTAGACAACCAAGTAGGAGAGCACCGGGATCGGGTAGCTGCCTGCCCCCGGGGCATTGACGACCGATACGTTTGCCCACGTCCCGTTCGCCAGCAGGGTCAGTTGGGCCGCGGGGAGCCCGAGCAACGCGGATTGAACCGCCGTGGATATCGATCCGGGCGTCGGAACCAGGTAGCTCCCATTGGAGTTCTCGACCTGGGCGACCTTCATTCCCTGACCGATCGCCGTCCCCTGCTCTAGATACCCGATCGCACCGGGGGTGCTGGAGAGGTTTCGAGCCATCGCCGAATCCGAAGCAAGACCTTCTCCCGTCCTCCAATTCAGGGAGGGTCCTTTCCCCATCGTAGACGACCAGGTCGCATTCGTCTCGGCGAGATACGTAGAAAGCGCGTCGGTGAGGCCGGTCGAGCCGGTCAGGAAGAGCGGGTGGATGGTCGAGTTCGTCAGCGCCGCCAACCCCGGATTCATTCGCGTGACCATGGGGTCGTTCCAGGAGGTGATCGTGCCAAGGTAGATCCCGGCCAGGGCCGCACTCGAGAGGTTGACCGGGCCCGAGACGTTCGGGAGGTTGACGACCAGCTCGAGGCCACCGACCGCCACTGGGGTGATCAGCGTGAGCGCGGGGAACGCGGCCAAGTCCGTTTGGTTCGGAAGTTCGGACACGACCGAGAAATCCACACTCCTGGAAGCGAGCGCAGCGAGCGAGCCGTCGCCCGCCGTCGCATTGTACTGAACATCAATGTTTCCGCAGCCCGTGGTCGTGTTGGCAAATTCGGACCCGAGGGAATTCATCAGTGCGGCGACCGGGGCCGGAGATTCCGAAACTCCTCCCCAAAGACGAATCGAGACGCCGTTGCAGTTGATCGAGTCTTGCGGGTGAGCGGCGGGATTGAGCCAACCCGTTTCCCACCCTACCCCGAGCGAGGTGAAGATCACGACCGCTACAATCAGGAGAGCTAGCACCGGACGCGCCTTCCGGGGAGTGGGTAGAACGAGCCCGGCCTGCCGTGCCTGGTCCGAAAAGTCCTGGCCTCCATCGGCCTGTGGATGTGATTCGTCAGCGGGAGCCGTCGTGGGAATCCCGCCGTCCATGGATGTGCCGTAAGTTTTGTTACGATGCGTATATAAACGTACGGAATTCGGAAACTCGCGAACGCTTCCCACGGTTCAGATCAGGGCAATGACCCCGCAGAATACGATAGAAGACAGGCTGGCCCAATACGCGGCTCTCCAGAACCCGCGGGAGGCCGCGTGTCCCATGATCCGGGAGTCCGAGGCCAGCACCCCCACAAGAATCCCGGGGCCTATCAGGATGAACACGAGCAGCACCATGAGCACCAATACCAGGGTGAGGGGATGCGGGAACAGGAACGGAATGATCACCGCGGGAACGCTCTCCGCGGTGTAAACCCAAAACGCTCGACGGCGAGGTAGTCCGAGAGCTTCGACCACTCCCCAGGCGCTTCCCAAAGAGATGACAACAAGGGCCAGAAACGCCGCCGCGACCAGTCCAATGGCAAAGGCGTAGGGGAGAATCCAGCCTCCCACGGCGGCGAGCGCGGTCGCCAATCCACTCGAGGAGAAAAGGTCCGCATTCCCCGGCATGCCGGCACCGAGCATCAGGAATGCCACCATCAGAATCTCGCTTGCGACGGCCCCGATCAGGGTCTCGCGCCGAACTCCGAGAACACTCGACCCGGGCTTTTCAGCCGTCGCCGAGGACTGGTAGAACAACATGAATGGCATGACCACCGCACCAGCGTTGGCGGCCAGGAGGAAAACGAACGAGGGACTGGACGATAGCACCACGGGATCGTCGGGAAGGACGCCTCGTACCATCAGCGACGACCCGACCGTGACGATAAAGATGGCCGACACCGCCAGCAAGATTCGCTCGACCCAGACGTACTTCCCCCGCGCCACGAGGCCAATGTGCGTCACGAAGGCGGTGGGGAGCGAAACATAGAACGGGACGCCCAAGATGCCGAAAGCAAGGGCAATGGCGGCATACTCCGCGACATAGCTCGCGACGTCTGCCGCGGCGACCGGTAGCGCGATCGCGAGGCTGGCGCGTCGCGAGCGAGTCTCCCGAACGAGTTCGCCCAGACCTTTTCCCGTGACCGCGCCTATTCGCCCGGCGGCTTCCTGGACGAAGAAAAGCGGCACGATCAAAAGAAGCAGAAACCAGACGAGATCGTACCGATAGGCCACCCCCGACTCCAGTCCGGTCAGGATGCTCGCGGCGTCCACGTCGGCAATCATGACGAGCCATGCCGGCCCCCACGCGTGGAACCATTTCCGGGAAACTCCCGGGGCGAATGGAGCCGCGGACAACCTGACCCGGGACGAACCCTCGGTTGTCTCAGCAACGCTCGCCATGATTCTCAAGCGCACCGCCCTTGGTCGTGCTCGAAGGTGCGACGGAAGACGCCTTCAGAGCGCGTTGACGAGGAATCCCAAGGTGAAGCCCAACCCCACGCCCAGGTAGACCAGTTTGTTGCGCGCGACCGACAGGTCCTTCGTTGCCAGCGGCCGGAACGCAACTCGCAGCATGGGCAGGATCACGTAGGCGATGGCCCCGATGGCAAGAGCGTCGAAGATGACGAGGAACAGACTGTTGCTCCAGTAGTATCCGATCGCTCCTCCGATCAGTGTGGGTAGGCCACCCACGAGGAACAGGCCGGCCATCATCGCCCCGCCCCGGCGAGCGTTCGTTCCGAGGAACGGCGAGGCGATCGGGAAACCCTCGGTCACGTTCTGGAGGAAGAAGCCTACGAACACAACCGCGAGAATCCCCAACGCGCCGATCGTCCAGTTTACGCCAAAGACCAGACCCTCCGTAAGGTTCTGGAGGCCGATTCCCAGCGCGATCATCAGGGCCGTTCTCCGAGGCCCCGTGTCCCCGCCGCTTCCCGGTGCATCCGTCGCAGCGACCCCGGCCGTGCTCGGGGCATCTCGCGGAAGGTTGTCGACAAAGTACAGTCCGAAGAAAGCCACCAAGAACGCGATACCGAACGCAGCCGAGTACGTCAGGCTCGCGACGTACCCGCTCGGATAGATGATCGGCGAAGCATCCGAGAACACGTCCGCCATCAAGAAGATCAGAATGCCGATGGCACCGGCGTTGAGTCCGGTGGCCCACCGCCCTTGGGCCCGCTTGCTGTAGACGATCGGCATCGAGAGGAAGATCGACATGCCCATCACCGCGGTCAGCGCCATGAAGAGTGCAAAATCGTTCACCAGACCCACCGGATTACGCACCTCGAGGTGAGTATTTAGCCATTATGTTTGTGATTAGAATACAGTTAAGTTCACATTGTGAATATACACACCGAGGGAGTCCGCTCACAGGTCGACCATGGCACGTAAGCGCACGGCACCCACATCGTGGGTTCAGTTGTTCCAGGCGTTGGCCGCTCGGGAGGGCGTGGAGCATCTCGGATTGTCGTCCCGCCGAATGGCGAGCCTTCTCGAGCTCGCCCCTTCGGCAGTTTCCCAGTATCTCTCGGGAAAGCGTCTCGAACGAGGGTTTCTCGAGTTCTCGACGGACGAGCGGGCCGAAGCGATCGCGCGTCGAAGTGTGGGTCGACTTGTCGAGGCGCCAGAAGACGGTGGAGGACGGACTCGAATCGTGCTAGAAGGCGCGGCCGCGCTTGCGGAACTTTCCTCCTCTCCGAGGAGCCGCCCTCGAAGCTCCTCGCCTCAGGTCGGCGCTGAAGCGGGCCCGAAAATGCGGCAGCTGTCCAAGTGGCTTCGGCTGCGAGTGAAAGCCGAGCAGGTAGCAGTGACCCAATGCATGCGACTCGCCCAGCGTGCCCGCGACGAGCTCACGCGGGCCATTCTAAGGCAAATCGCTTCGGACAGCCTCCGGCACGCGGAGATCGTCGCATCCCTCGCGCCTTACATCGAGCGGGGCGTCTCGGGAGCCTACGCCGCCGGAATCACTCGGAAGGAGGTCGAATCGCTCATCGAAGCGGAACGTCGGGCAGAGGCCCAAGCCGACTCACAGGCAGCTGGCCACCTCAAGGGAACGATGGCCATTCTGATCGCGAGCATGGAGGCCGATGAGCGGAAGCACGCGGAGCTGCTCCAAGGACTGCTGACCTCAGGCTTCAGAGCCTGATCGCTCGGACCATCCCCACGTACGGTCCCTGGCACTCGACCGATCTTCCGAGGCGTGAGGCGGGCCGTGTCGCGATGATGCTCGCGCAGGCGGCAGCGGCCGCGCGGGCTTTATCTGCGACCCGCGCGGTCGAGGGCGGACCGCGATGAGTGCGCGTGGCGCTGAGGGTCACACTCAACCGACCCGAGTCGCAAGTGCGCACCTGCCACGCGGTCTTCGAGATGCCCTACTGACGTTCGAGTCCGCGGTGGGGGGTGACATTCCCTGGGCGGTCGACGGAAGCACGGCACTCGCGTTGCAGGGGATCGACCTCGTTCCCGAGGATATCGACATCTTGACCGACAGAGAGGGAGCATACGCCATCGGTCATCGTCTGAAGGAGTTCGTCGTCAGGCCGGTAGCCTACGGACGAACGCAGCGTTACTCCTCACACTTTGGCACTCTGTCCATGAGAGGCGTCCGAATCGACGTAATGGGCAACCTGAAAACCTTCAGAAATGGAAAGTGGACCAAGACTCAGAACCCGTCCTCCGTGAAACTTCGGCGGGTAGCTGTTGGCGAGAGATTGATTCCCGTGGTCTCGTTGGATTCGTTGAGCGGGACTGGGTACTTCGAGGAGCGACTTCGGCGAAGCCGAGGGCGCGGAGCACGGAGACCCTGATCGACAGAGCGTGCGGCTGATGACCCGACCGCGATGAGTTCGGACACGCGAAGCCATCGCGACCCTTTGTCTCAGACCTTCCTACAAACTATCATGAAATGCTCGCTCCCGACCACCACCGCGGCCTGCGTGCAAGTTCCGAGGTGAATGTCCTTCCAGATCGCCCATGTCATGGGGTGAGTCCTCGCCAACCGGTTGAACTCCCTGAGGTGGCGGGATGCGAGGCCCTCAAGCCCCACCCGCTCGACTACGCGGAGGTGCTTCTTATTCAACTCGCTTTCGAGTTCTTCCGGGAGGAAAAAATGACAGGGGGCGAACCATCGACGTCCATCGTAATCGCCCGTCTTGAGGGCCGCTAAGTAGAACTCAGGCTCGGAGTCCAACTTGTCACGAAACCTGCCCGCATTATCCATCAGCAGCGAGTACCTGCTGGCTACAGAGACGAAAACGGATGCGCCTCTCTTTGCAACTCTCACCAGTTCTCCCACAGCTTTCCCTCGTTCGACTCGATTCACTACATGACCAAGCGTGGCGCCCAAACATAACACGGCATCGAATTTGCTGCTCTCGAAGCGAGAAAGGTCTACGATGGAACCATGGTGAATTCCCCGTACCTTGTCCTCTACCCCGGCCCTTCGGATTTCCCGTCGAGCGAGGTCCAATTGCTTCGGGGTGAGGTCGAGGAGGTCGACGTCGTAGCCAAGCTTGGCGAGTTCGATCGTGTATCGTCCAGGTCCCCCGCCCGCGTCGAGGAGAAGTCCGCGAGGGGGAAGATACTCCCTTAGAAAGTGTAGGGTGGTCTCGTACTCCAGAGTGTGATAGGGGTCCCGGACCAACCTTCGCCACTCGTCGTACTGGCGATAGTACTTCTGGACGAGCTCGGAAGTGCTGGCCACGCTCGTTGACAAGCATGTTCAAACATAGTTATTGGCGTCTCGTTCACAACGAGAACGTGGTGAGGAGGCATGCCCCGGGCCGACGGAACCGAGCGGATGAACAGTCTCTCATCAGAGAAACCGCGCGTTTGAAGTGGGACGCGCGCGGCCGATGATTTGACCGCAACCAGCGCGCGGCGAGGCCCCGGCGCGAACGTGACCACCGGGTCTTATCATGGTCTTGACTTTGTCCCGCGTGATGACCGCGACAGAACCGGGCAAGACCTGGATCGGTGAGATTGTCATCGATTGTACCGATCTCCCTCGGATGATCGCCTTTTGGCAGGAGGCCCTTCACTACGTTCCAAGGGATCCGCCCGAGTCGGATGGTGTCATTCTGAAGGATCCGGAAGGTCGGGGTCCTAATCTCTGCCTGAAGCGCACCCTCGAGGCACCCCTGGATGATTATCGAATTCACTTGGACCTCTATTCATCCGACCCCGAACGTGAGGTCGAACGGTTGCTCCAGCTCGGTGCTGCACCGAAGAGCCGGGCCGGAAAGGGACACGGCTACGTTACGCTGGCCGACCCTGACGGAAACCCTTTCGACGTGATCGGCAAGAAGGGTTGGTCGTTCGGCCAACATGCGTGAGGGCCGAAGGCGAGCGGGGGAACGCCGGCCACATGCCGCCGCGACCCTGATGCGGGGCGCGCGCGGCCGAGTCGGGGAGACTTTGCCTCCTCGAGCGGACGAATCTGCGCGATTCGTCCAGAGACGTGACCGCAAAGTGCGCGGTGTGAGACTTCCTCTCGCAACTACGTGAGCGAACGTTAAGACTCCAATGAATTCCATCTGTCAGGTGACGCTCAATCTAAGGGCCGGTGTCTACGTAAGCGCAGCCATATTCCACACGGGTTCACTCCTCCTCATCCGGAGGGTCTCCGAACCCGCAGGAGTATGGGAGTTACCGGGGGGATCGGTGGAACAAGGAGAGGGCCTGGAACAGGCGCTTCATCGGGAAGTCCAAGAGGAGACAGGACTCCCTGTGACCATCGGTCGACCGTTCTTCGTATCAACCTTCGAAACGGATGGACAGGAGGGGACGCGAGTCACCATCGTGGCGATTAGGTATCTTTGTACAACGCCTTCCCGGGAACCTATCCGACTCTCACCCACAGAGCACGACGGAGTCGCCTGGGTCCACCCGGAGGGTCTGCCAAACTATCGTCTTGCTCCTGACGTCGACCAAGTGATCGTGACAGCCTTTCGCCTCAATCGCTCCCGCGATTCCTGAAGGGCGTGCGCGACCGATGGAGGACCGCAAGCAGGGCGCAGGATGCGAGGAGCCTTGGGAATCACGGCGCGAACCGCTAATCCGCGAACCCGCTCTTCGCTATCCGTGACTCGGCCGCGGCTGACTGTGCGACCCGTCTACACGGGTCTTCGAGTTCGTAACCTAGATCGTTCGCTCCGCTTCTACAAGGCCCTCGGTTTCCGCCAGACCATCCGGGCCAAGACATCGATCGGGGAGTTCGCTCAGGTCGAGCACCCAAAGGGTCACTTCACGATAGAATTGAACCGATTCCGCCGAGGCACCTTAGTCTGGGAGCGGTATCGGAAGGGCTCCGAGATGGACCACTTCGGCTTCTGGGTCAGCGATGTGGACTCGTGGGTTCGCAAGCTGCTCGACGCCGGAGGAAAGGTCAAGGTACAGCCCTACGACACGGGAATCGTGATCCCTCCACGTCCCTTTTTCAAAGGGCGGGCTGCGTACGTGGCCGACCCGGACGGAATCTGGATCGAACTGATGGGACCGACGAGGCGGAGGGCACGAACCTGATGAAGGGACGCGAGCGACCCTCGGGACAGCAAGCGCGGATGACAATCGACTCGAGAAGACTCTAAGAGTCGCTACCGTAGTCGCGCTCCTTCGATGGATCGACGTCCTTTCGATCAAGTGGCCGACAGAGTACTTCGCGACTCTCTGCGGGTGAAGAAGGGCGAGAACGTCACAGTAGAGACATGGAACACGGGACTGACGTTTGCCGAACGGGTTTGGGTCAAGTCTCGAGAAATCGGTGCCGTCCCCTTGCTGTTCCTCGAGGACGAGGACACATTCGTCGAGGGACTCCGAGTTGGCGCGAAGGAAAGCGCGGGCGGCATGGGAGACCACGAACACGCCCTCCTGTCGATGACCGATGCCTACGTGTTCATTCCGGGTCCCGTGCTCGGAGGATCATCCAAGCTGACCCGTGATGAGCTCGCGGCCGCCACCCGGTACAATCCGTCGTGGTACTCAGCCGCGAGGAAAGCCAAGTTGCGAGGCGCGCGGATGCTCTTCGGCTACGTCGGGCCGGAGATGGCCAAGGCTCTGAGGAAGCCGATGGACGAGATCGTTGAGCGTCAACTGCGGGCTGCGCTCGTCGACCTCCAAGAGGTTCACGCGACCTCTCGGAAGGTATCCCGATCGCTGAAGCCCGGAAGTCGGGCGACCCTAAAGGCCGAAGGCGAGGTTTTGCGATTCCAGCTTGGCAAGGAGAGCGGACTCGATGCCGGCGTGGTGAGCCGGGAAAAGCTCGCCGCGGGTGAGAACATGGTGAACATCCCGCCGGGTTACTTTGCGAGGGAGATCGCGACCGGCACGTTGTCGGGAGCTGTGCGGCTGCACGCGCCAGTACCTCGTCTCCGGAACGTAGTCGATCTCCGATTCGAGTTCAAGAACGGGAAGTTGAAATCCTGGGATTGTCCAAAGAATCAGGCGTGGCTCGACGAACTCGTGACGGCGACTCCGCCGGAGCGCCGAACGTTCGGAGCCGTGGTCGTCGGATTGAATCCAGAACTCCGTCGCGGGTATGGCCAAGACCGCCTCACGGAAGGCGCGGTCTCCTTCTTCGGAATGTTTCAGAGC
>Ga0335078_10001217_pt1 | contig 39131 bp, 29 predicted proteins | sample Lox_Sample_32_FD_206711 | JGI IMG/M metagenome (GOLD analysis project Ga0335078, IMG submission 206711) | Soil microbial communities from Loxahatchee National Wildlife Refuge, Florida, United States - Lox_Sample_3.2 | ecosystem: Environmental > Terrestrial > Soil > Wetlands | place: USA... | reverse complement strand
GACGGAGATTAAAACGGGAAATGAAATCGCGGGCGAGAAATTTCTCGCATTGCGCTTCGGCGCACTTGCGGCAGAATATCCGGATGAATCTCGACGCGCTTTATTCTGAATTGACACTCAAACCCACTGTCAAACTCGCGCTGGTCGTGCTCGACGGCCTGGGCGACATCGCCACGAAGGAACAGAATTACCTGACCCCGCTCGAGGCCGCTTCCACGCCCAATCTCGACAAGCTGTCGAAGGATTCCGCCCAGGGCCGCATGATTCCCGCCGCGCCCGGCATCACGCCCGGCAGCGGCCCCGGCCATCTCGGCCTGTTCGGCTACGATCCGCTGGAATTCCAGGTCGGCCGCGGCGTCATCGAGGCGCTCGGACTCGGCGTTGAGCTCAAGCCCGGCGACGTCTGCGCCCGCGCCAATTTCGCCACGTTGGACGCCAAGGGCATCGTCACCGACCGCCGCGCCGGACGCATCCCGACCGAGACCTGCGAAAAACTCTGCGCGATGCTGGCCAAGAAAATCAAAAAAATCGGCGACACGGACATCATCATCCAGCCCGGCAAGGAACATCGTTTCGTCGTCGTGTTCCGCGGCAAAGGCCTGGAAGGCCCGCTGACCGATGCCGATCCGAACCGCGAAGGATTTGCCGTCCCCACGGTCCATCCGCGCGATGAGAACAACGCCGGCCAGAAAAAGATGGCCGGGCTGATCGCCGAGTTTTACCAGGCGGCGCTGCCGGTGATTGCGAAGGAAAAGCCGGCCAACGGTTTCCTCATGCGCGGCATTGCGCATCAGCCGCACATCCCGCTGTTCGAAGAGCGTTACAAGCTCAAGCCCGCCTGCCTCGCGGTTTATCCCATGTACAAAGGCCTGGCCCAGCTGGTGGGCATGAAAAAAATCGAAGGCCCGGCCACCATCGCCGAGCAGTTCGAGCGTTATCTGAAGGAATACGCCAACTACGATTTCTTTTTCATCCATTACAAATACACGGACAAGGCGGGCGAGGACGGCAATTTTGCCGCCAAGAAAAAGGCGATCGAGGATTTCGACGCGGCCCTGCCGGTTCTGCTGAAGAAAAAGCCGGACGTGCTGGCCATCACCGGCGACCATTCAACTCCGTGCGCGCTCAAAGGCCATTCGTGGCATCCGCAGCCTTTGCTGCTGCATTCGGCCGTGAGCGGTTCGGACAAGCTCGAACGGTTCACGGAGACCGGCGCCAACACCGGTTCGTTGGGCGTTTTTGAGGCCAAATACCTGATCCGCCTGATGCAGGCCAACGCGCGCATGTTCGACAAGTTCGGAGCGTAAATTGAATCTCGTCCTCGTCGTCGTCCTCGTAATCGAAAGCATCCGACGATGAGGGACGAGAATGAGGACGAGGACGATTAAAAATAAATGAACCTGCCCAACAAACTCACGGTCTCGCGCTTCGGCCTGACGGTGGTGTTTTTGTGGGCGTTGTTCTGGCCCTGGCCCATTCCGCTGCGCAACACGCTGGCCCTGTTCATTTTTGCCGCGGCCGGCATCACGGATTTTCTCGATGGCCGGCTCGCCCGCAGCCGGGGACTCATTACCAATTTCGGCATCCTGATGGATCCGCTGGCTGACAAGGTGATGACCTGCTCGGCCTTCATCGCGTTCGTCGAAAGCACCCATTTGCACCCGGACGCACCGGTCAAGGTCGCCGCCTGGATGGTCATCATCATCGTCGCCCGCGAACTGGCCATCACCGGCCTGCGGCTGCTCGCCGCGTCAAAAAACATCGTGCTCGCCGCTGAAAATTTCGGCAAACACAAGACCATCTCGCAAATCATCGTCATCAACGCGCTGCTGGTGGTGGACGCCTATCACGAATGGCCGGCCTGGCTGCAAAGTCTGTTTCAACCCTGGGTGGGGCCGTTTGCCGAAATCATGCTGTGGGTGACGGTCCTGCTCACGGCCACGTCCGGGCTGATTTATCTGTGGCGCAACCGGCCGATTTATCTGAACGACGCCTGACACCGGCGCCAAGCCATTGCCGGGAATAAATCGTCCTCGTCCTCGCGTTTCGAGACTTCTCCAAAACCGCATTCGCGACCGGTGTAATATTCAGCCTGTGGCCGGAAGGTCGGATTTTGAAATAAAACGATCGATGCACAGCTTCGGCACTACCGGTTCTGCCGGAGTCTCGTTATAAAAAGTTCGAGGACGAGGACGAGGACGAAATCGAAATCGAAATCACCGACGCGCCGGCAGCGGCAGGGTCTGGGCGTTGGCGGATTGGTAGACCGCCGGCTGCAAACCTGCCAGCGCGTTGGCGGGCTTATGATGCCGCCAGGCGAAGCTGACGACAAAGGCAATCAGAACCACCCCCACGGCCGCGGCACCGATCGCGCCGAATTTCCAGTTGAGCTTCGAAAGCAGAAACATCAACCGGTCGATGGGCTTGCTGGATTCTTCGGAGAGCGGCGGCGGTTCGCTGAATTTTTCCGTCCGGCCCAGTTCGGCATCCAGCGCCGCCATGATCTGCGGCACGTCCAGCTTGAGGCGCAGGGCATAGTTTTTGACCGAACCGCGGATGTAGATCGGCGCGGAAAAGACGTTGAAATTGCCTTCCTCGAGCGCGCGGATGTGGTCGGTGCGGATTTTCGTGATTTCGGCGACCTGCGCAATGGTGAGTTGCTTGGCCTCGCGAGCGGCACGAAGTTGTTCAGCGACCGTTGACATAAGCTTATTTTTCGATGGTTTTAGGCAATTTAGCAACTCAAATAGCAGAAAACAGGCCAATTTTTGCCATTTATCCCCTGCTCCCGGGCAGGTCATAGACAGGCAAAAGAAATTCTTCCGCCGGGTTGTGAGTTGACGGATAAAAGCAGCGGTGAACCGCCGCAGTCCAAACGCTGGCGCGATTGCCGGTGACGCTCCGCTCACGCAAAGCGTCTGGACTGCATGACTTCAGCACCGCTTTAGCGGCCAAGAGGCCAATTATCCATCAAAGAAAAAATCCTGAAATCTCCCGAGGCATTGAACCTTTTCTCGCTTTCGGCATTCCACTGGCTGTAAATGCTGGTCGTGGCTGAACGCGAACAACTGCCCGTGTCACAGGCCAGGGCCGGGGAACCGGAAGCCTGGGACACCCTCTTTCGGCGCTACCAGTTGCCGCTGTATGTCTATGTTTTTGAACTGGTGCATGACGAACAGGCGAGCCTCGATGTCGTCCAGGAAACCTTCATCGCCGCCACCCGGCACATTGCGACGCTGCGCGATGACGCGAAGTTCGGGAGCTGGCTGTTCGGCATCGCCCACCAGAAATGCCTTCAGCGCTGGCGGAAATCAAACCGCGCGGCGCAATGGCGCGACGAAATTTCCGACGCCCCGGCCGAATTCGAAGACAGTCCGGACGACCTGCTCATCCGACAGGAACAGGAGACCGAATTCATGGAGTTGCTGAACCAACTGCCGCCGCCGCAACGCTCGGTGCTGCTGCTGCACTGTCTCGAGGATTTGTCGCTCGAGGAAATTGCCCGCATCACCGAAACGTCTTTGGGCACGGTGAAATCCCGGATGCATTACGCCAAACGCGCGTTAAGAAAATTGTTGGAACCAAAATGAAAGATCAAAACTTTAACGCCAGGGCGCAAAGATGCAAAGGCAGGGCGGGCAGTCCCCTGCCCGCCGCCCGGACGCATTACCCCAATAACGGCGCGCACGGAGTGACGCGCCCTACCCAAACAATGGCATGAAAACCCTGCGTGAAATTTTACTGGAGCAACATCGCTCCGCCGTGCCGGAGCTCGACGCGATCCGCCGCGAGATCGTGGCCAGATTGGACCGCCGGGACGCCGGCGCGCAAAACCGCGCGGCTGACCTGGCCTCGTTGTGCCTGGGTGCCGCAAAAATATTCTGGCATGAATTGTTTTTTCCCTGCCGCCGCCTCTGGACCGGGCTGGCGGTGATCTGGGTTTTGATCCTGGTCGTCAATGTTTCCCTGCATGACCGTCCTCCCGCCGGCGGCACCGCGAAGTCATCGTCCACAGCAGGCCTGATCATGATCTTGAAAGATCAGCAGAAAATATTGGCGGAACTGGTGGGCGACCGCGCCGGGCCAGCGGACTCCGACCGGCCGAAGACTTTTTCACCGAAACCCCGCACAGAACGGATTGAAATGTTGACGGTGTAGTGTCGGCGCTGTGCGCCGACCAGTCGAGCCACAGGCTCGACGCTACAATCGGATATGTTTATGAATGAAGCACCAAAAAATAAACCCGGCCGGCGTATATCACGCACACTCTTGATCTGGCTGGCATCCTTCACCCTGATTACCCTGGCGATGGTAATCGTACTATTTACAACCGACCGCCCGCCGAACAAGTCGTCGGACATTCTTTGGTCGCTTTTCACCGGTGTCCTGGGCGCATCCATTACGGTCTGCCTCCTGGTGTTCACCCACTGGCTGCGTTGTTGGCGCAATGTGAGGCGACTGCTGATTGGCCTGGCCGTGCTCGCCACACTGGCCGCCATTTTTTACACCGAGGAAAACTGGCGTGGCAAACGCGCCTGGGAACAATGCAAACGCGACCTGGAAGCCCAGGGCGCGGTGCTGGACTGGAACAAATACATCCCGCCGCCGGTGCCGGACGATCAAAATTTTTTCAAGGCGCCAATGATGCAGGAATGGTTTGTTAAAAATGCACCGATCACTACGAACGATCTGAGCCATCGGCTGGGTGGCTTCACCAAATATCTGGACGACCGCGAGCCGGTGGCGGAATTGACCGTCGTGCCGATCGCAACCCGGGTGGCAACCGGAGATTCCGACCTGGTTCTGACCAGCAACGACCCGAAATTTCTGGACGGCAGGGATTCACTATCCAAATTGATCTGGAACACCGTGATTCAAATCACCAACGGCGTCTCCGGACCGCGGTTGAACAGCAGCCAATATTCCTATGGCCGGCAACAACCGACGCCGACGTCCTTTACTTTCTTCTTCTTTGCCCAACCGCTGAATCCGATCAAGCCCGCCCACATCGTTCTGCGTTGGAACATGATGCCGAATGCGACCAACCTGACACAGTTGCTCGGTCTGCGGGTGGAACCGGTGACCACCAATACCTTCCACGTTTTTCCACGGGATTTTTTCCCGCCAGCCTGTTCGGCAGCGGATTACCTGGCCTGGAGCGACCAGTTCGAACCGGACTTCGACCGTATCCGCGAAGCGCTCAAACGGCCTTACGCGCGCATGGAAGGCGACTACACGCAACCGTTCCAAGTACCCATCCCGAATTTTGTCAGCGTGCGAGGCGTGGCACATACGCTCGCTTCCCGCGCCCAGTGTTACCTGTTGCTGGGCCAGCCGGAAAAGGCCCTGTCCGAAATCCAGTTGATCCATGACTTCTGCCGGCTGCTGGAAGCGGAACCGACCGGCAAACCGATGACGCTGGTTGCCGCAATGATCAACGTGGCCGTCAACGGGCTTTATACCTCCACACTTGCCGAAGGATTTCGCCTGCAGGTCTGGCAGGAACCGCAAATCGCCGCGCTCCAGGAACAACTCAAGGAGGTCAACCTGCCGCCACTCGTTGAATCAGCGTTTTATTTTGAACAGGTGGCTTCAACCCATACGTTTGAGACCGCCTCACCGGAACACCTGGCCGATATATTCTCGTTTTCCAGCAAAACCAAAACCGGCCTATGGAAACGGCTCAATGACCCGATGTACCTGTTCTTTAAATTGGCTCCCCGCGGCTGGGTATACCAAAACATCATCACCTGCGCCGAACTGGAACAAAAATGGACGGCAGGATTGGGCCCTGACAACACCCTTTCACCACAACAATTCGAGCAGACGTACCGTGAAATCGACGACCGCTTGAGCCGGTTCTCGCCCTTTAACCGGCTGGCGGCAATCGCCATCCCCAATTTCAGCAAAGCCTGGCAGACGACCGCCCATAACCAAACCCTGGTCAACGAAGCCCAGATCGCCTGCGCCCTGGAACGTTATCACCTCGCGCAAGGCGCGTATCCCGAAACTCTCGACGCGCTCGTGCCGCAATTCATCGAAAAACTGCCGCACGACCTCATCGGCGGCCAGCCGCTGCACTATCACCGGACGACCGATGGCAAATTCCTGCTCTATTCCATCGGCTGGAATGAAACGGACGACGGCGGGCAGGATTTACCGCCGAACAAAGCCGGCGGGTTTGATTATTCCCAAGGCGACTGGGTGTGGAAGAATTAAGGCGGAACATTCAACATTCAACATTCAACGCCGAACATTCAATGCCCGGGACGTCGGGCGTTACCCTGGAAGTTCAGCGTTAAATGTTGAATGTTGAATGTTTTCCCCGAAACTTTTCCCCACCACGGCCCCGATCACCGAGCCGACGATGGCTCCGGCCGCAAAGTCCGAAAACCAATGTATGGTCATGGAGACGCCGATTCCAACGTAACCGGCGTAAAGGATCGCCACCCACCCCAGCCACCGTTGTTTCGGGCAGAGCACGTACACCGTCACCGCCATGGCGAACGCGATGGTCGTGTGCGACGATGGCCAGCCCCAGAAAACTCCGCCGCGCAGAAAACCGAAGCGGAAGACGTGGCTGATGTCGTCGCCGGCATTGTGCATCGGATGAACGCGGCCGGTGAACGCCTTGTACGTGGAAGAAATCAGCGAACCCAGCAGCGCCGCCTGGCCGACGGCCCAACCGGTCAGCCGGGCCCGGGAATTCTGAATAATGAAGCCGGCCACAATCAGAAACAGCGGCAACGTCAACGGCAGCAGGCCGCCGATCCCGACCGCCGGCCACATCCAGGAACGCAGTTCCGGACTGCGGGTGGCCAGGAAATAGCGCCAATCGAAGCCGGACCAGACGAGGATGACCGTGAGCAAAATGGCAACGAGATGCCAGACGATCTGCCAACCCCGGAAACAGCCGATCAGGTTGCGCGGCAACGTCGTCAGGAACGGTTTCATGGGGAGAACATTCAACGCTCAACATTCAACGCCCAACGCTCAGAGTGATCCCGGATCGCCCGGGCATTGAACGTTCGAAGTTGAATGTTGGGCGTTGAATGTTTTCTTCTTTCACACCGCCTGCTGCCCGCCGCCATCGGCGCCGCCGCCGTCCAGATCAATCAAAATGTCGCGCGGCTCGGCGCCCTTGCTCGGGCCGACGATGCCGCGGTTTTCCAGTTCGTCCATGATCCGCGCGGCGCGGGTGTATCCGAGGCGCAGACGCCGTTGCATCAGCGAGACACTCGCCTTCTGTTCGCTGCGGATGACCTCGATGCACTGCTGGATGAGGTCCTCGTCCTCGTCAATGCCGGATTCCGTTTCAAAACTGCTCGCCGGCTTGGACAGTTGCTGGTGGATTTCCATTTCGTAGCTCGGCTTCGCCTGTTTGGCGATGAACTCCACGATGCTGTTGATCTCCTGGTCGGTGATGAGCGCGCCCTGGGCCCGGATCAGCTTCGCCGAACCGGGCGGCAGATACAGCATGTCGCCCTTGCCCAGCAGCTTGTCGGCGCCCATCGCGTCGAGAATCGTCCGGGAATCCACCTTGGCCGCCACCTGGAAGGCGATGCGTGCCGGGATGTTGGCCTTGATGACGCCGGTGATGACGTCCACGCTCGGCCGTTGCGTGGCCACGATGCAATGGATACCGGCCGCCCGCGCCATCTGCGTGATACGGGCGATGGCCATTTCCACGTCCGCCGGCGCCACCAGCATCAGGTCGGCCAACTCGTCGATGATGACGACGATGTAGCTCAGTTTCTCGGGGATGACGATGTCCTCCTCGCGCGGCACGACGATTTCCTCGTCCACCTCCACGGCGAAACCTTCGGCGCCCGGCTCCACTTTTTCCTTCTTGGCCATCAGCGGCAGTTCCGGTTCCTGCGGAATCAGTTTTTTGTTCGGACGCGAATTGAACGAGCCGATGTTGCGGACGCCGACGCGGGCGAAAATCTGGTAGCGCTTCTCCATTTCGTTCACCACCCAGCGCAGCGCGAGGATGACTTTCTTGGGATCGGTCACCACCGGCACGACCAGGTGCGGCAGCGCATTGTACTGCTGCAGTTCGACGACCTTGGGGTCGATCATGACGAACCGGAGCTGGTCGGGCGAGAAGCGATAGAGCAGCGAGGTGATGATGGCGTTGATGCAGACGGATTTGCCGGAGCCGGTGCTGCCGGCGATGAGCACGTGCGGCATTTCGGACAGGTCCGCCACGATCGGGTGGCCGTAAACGTCCTTGCCGAGCGCAATCGGTATTTTCGCCTTGCTGCCGCGCCATTCCTCCGATTCGAACATGTCCCGCACGATGACCTTGGATTTCACGGAGTTGGGGACTTCGACGCCGACGGAGCTTTTGCCCGGCACCGGGGCGAGGATATGAATGCGTTCGGCTTTGAGCGCGGCGGCGATGTTGTTGGACAGCGCGGTGATCTTCTCGAGCTTCACCCCCGGCGCCGGGTGCAACTCGTAGCGGGTAATGGTCGGGCCCTTGGTGATGTCGCCGAGCGACACTTCGATCTCGAATTGCGCGAGCGTCTGCTGCATCAGCCGCGCATTGGCCATCAATTCCTCCTTCGATTCCGTCGGCTTGAGCGTCAGGTCCGGGTGCTGGAGAAAATCGAGCGGCGGCAACTGGTAATTGCCGATCATCGGCGTCGCGGCCACGGTCAGCGGCCGTTTTTTCGGCGCCCGGGCTCTAGGCGGAGCAGCCGGGGCGGCGGAAACCGGCGCGATGTGCACGACCGGCTCGGCTTTTTCTTCGGCGGTCTTTTCCGGTTCGGCTTCTTCGGTTTCCGGAGCTTCGGCGGGCTCGGCCGGTTTGGCGGATTCGGCGGTTTTTTTCGCCGGTTCCGGCTTCCGGCCCAATACCTCCTCGGTCGTGGCCGCCCCCATCGATCCCGGAATCGCTTCTTCCGGTTTGGCCGGCGCAACGGCTTCAGGCTCCCTGGTGGCGCCGCCGGGCAGCGTGGTCCGGCGCAGGCGCGGCGATGACGGTTTGGCCTGGGGCACGCTTAAATCGCGGACGGTCGGCTCCGGCACCGGCTGCAGGTCCGCACCCAGGCCGGAACGTTCCACTTCCTCCTGCAATCTTTTGGCCTGCCGCTCGAGGTCGCGCGCGCGGCGTTCGAGCGCAGCTTCGTCGGCGGATTTCGATTCTTTTTCCGCCACCGGTTCCTGTTTCAGGAAATCGCTTTTCAAGAAATTGCGGATCCAGTCCCCGAGCCGGAAATTCGTCAGGAACAGCAGGCTGATAAGGCTCAGGGTCAGATAGACGATGACCGCGCCGACGTTACCCAGCAGGCAAAAGCCATAATTGTACTGCTGGGTTTGCCCAAAAGTCACATAACCCAGCCAGCCGCCGGCAAACCAGGCGCCGATGCTCTCACGCGCCTCGGTGAGCCATTTGATTTTATCGCCGACTTGAAGCAGGCCGGTCAGCGAAATGAGCAATACCATTGACCAGATCAATGACCAGCGCAGCCGGTCGCGCAGGTAGCTCATGAAATTCAACAAGTACGCGACTCCAAATACGGCAAACAGGAACGGCAACAGATATGCCGCCAGGCCAACGGCGACGAACGAGCAGTAAGCGATCCAGGTCCCGAAAAGGCCGATCCAATTATGGACCGAATGATTGGCTGACGGTTGAATGAATGGCACGTCGTGACGGTCGAATGACCATTGCGCCACCAGCAGCAGCAAGGCGGCGGCCAGCAACGCCACCCCGATGACATCGGCAAAACCGTTTTTCGCATCCGACGACTTCCGTGACATGACCCGAGTGTAACAATTTCGCGCGATGACTTCAAAGTTGAATTTGCCCGTCAGCGATCGGGCAGGCTTTCCAGCTGCCGGTCACGAAGTTTTCCAACTTCGCGACTCAGGATGATGACGAAAGGTAAAACCGGGGATTCGAAAATCCCCGGAGCCGGCAGACCGGGAGGTCCGCCCCACACCGCCATCCCGGCCCATGCCACCCAACCTCAGTACCCCGAACAGGTTCAAACAATATTTCTAAAAAATTCGCTTGACGCTTTTGTACTACTGTATTAATTATACTAGTACAGTTTGGCGAAGGTGCCGATGATCAATCTGAACATCAATACCGGGTCGAATACGCCGATTTACCGGCAGATCACCGATCAGGTGCGGCTGGCGGTGGCTTCGGGCCGGCTGACGGTGGACGACCCGTTGCCGAGCATTCGCGCCCTGGCCGAGCGGCTGGTGATCAACCCCAACACCGTCGCCCGCGCCTACGCCGACCTGGCGCGGGAAGGATTGATCGAATCACGCGCCGGACGCGGCGTGTTTGTGACCCGCAAGCGGAAGATGTTCACGCGCGAGGAAGGCTGGCGGCGGCTGGAACCGTTGATGGAAACCGTGATCGGCGAGGCCATGGTGCTGGATTTCACTCCGCAGGAATTGCGGGAGGCTTTCGAGAAGAAACTCGCCCAGTGGAAAAATGCCAAAGGAGGAGACTGAAGCATGAATGAATCGCCCGTCATCCAGACCCGCGGCCTGACGCGGTATTTTGGCGCCAAAGCGGCGGTCCATGACCTGAACCTGGAGATGCCGCGCGGATGCGTCTACGCGTTCCTCGGCCGGAACGGCTCCGGCAAAACCACCACCATCCGCCTGTTGCTGGGCCTCCTCGAGCCGACGCGCGGCGAGGGTACCATCCTCGGCCACGACATCCGCCACCTCCCGCCGGAAGCCCGCGCCCGCATCGGTTACCTGACCGAGGAACACCAACTCTACGGCTGGATGACCGTCCGGCAATGCGGCGAGTTCCAGTCCAAGTTCTATCCGCGCTGGAACGAAAAAATTTTCCGGGGCGTGACCGGCCATTTCAATCTCAAGCCGGCAACCGTGGTGAAGAACCTGTCGCGCGGCGAACGGGCGGGCCTCTGCCTGGCCCTGACGCTGGCGCCCGAACCGGAACTGCTGGTCCTCGATGATCCGGCGCTGGGCCTGGACCCGGTGGCACACCGGTCGCTGATGGAATCCATGATCTACCTCACCCGGCGGTCGGACCGGACGATTTTCTTTTCATCGCACCAACTGGCGGACGTCGAGCGGGTGGCGGATTACCTGGCGATTCTCGACCGGAGCGTCCTGCGGGTAAGCTGTTCGCTGGAGACGTTCCGGAGCAGCGTCCGCCAGGTCCGGCTGCAATTTCCCGGCACGCCGCCGCCACTGCCGGCCATCCCCGGCCTGCTCCAGGTGTTCCGGACCGAAAGCGAGCTCCGGCTCACCTGCGTGCACTACAATGGCGCGACCGAGCAGACATTGCGGGCGCTGTCCCCGGCGCAACTGGATCTGGAGCCGCTCAGCCTGGAGGACGCGTTCATCAGCTATCTGGGCGAACGCGGCGAGAAATCCTTCATCCTGTCCGAAACGGAGGCGCAACCATGAAAGCCCTGATTCAAAAGGAACTGCGGGAAAACCTGAAGCTGGCCGTCCTGGGCCTGATCGTTATATCGGCGATCCTGGCGATCGAGATTCACAGCTATTCGCTGGGGATGAAATCGCTGGCGGCGGGCCGCAGCGAGTACGTCAATTGGTCGGCCCTGCAACCATTGGTTTCACCGGAACTCCTGATGCTGGTCGCTTATTTCTGCGCCATCTTCGGCGCCCTGCTCGGCTGGTTCCAGATCCACAATGAACGGCACCGCGATCTGTGGGCGTTCCTGGTGCATCGTCCGGCGACCCGCACGCAAATCTTCCTCGGCAAACTGGTCGGCGGGCTGGTTCTTTATGTTCTGGTAACCGGCATGCCGCTGGCCGGGTTGGTTTTGTGGGCCGTGGTGCCCGGGCATGTCGCGGCGCCGTTTGAATGGCAAATGCTCAGTCCCATCGCTCTTTTTCTGCTCTCCGGTGTCATTTATTATCTGGCAGGGATGCTGACCGGTCTGCGGCAGGCGCGCTGGTATGGCAGCCGCGCGCTCGGCCTGGGCCTGGCGGTGCTGGTTTCGGTCGAAATCATGGACGTGCCGTATGCCTGGCAGGCGCTGGGTGTCGTTCTGATCGGCGGCAGCATCCTGGCGCTGGCCATTTGGGGAGGATTCCACAGCAACGGTTTTTATCGCGGCCAACCGGCGCCGGGCAAACCGGCCCTGGTTGCCGCCCTCACCCCAGGTTGCGCCTTCCTTGTTTTTCTGGCCTTCGCATTCGTTTTTCTGGGATTGCTCCATCTCCGCGACGAATCCACCGACCGCCACTTCCAGGTGACGCGTGACGGCGCCATTTACAAAGTCATACGTCAACCGGGCCAGCCCGCGGAAATTGCGGACCTGGAAGGCAAACCGGCGCTGGATCCGAACACCGGGCGCCCGGCCAAACTTGAAGATTTCAATAAGCGGGCGTGCAATTGGATCTCGGTCAATCCCCGCTTTGACAACCATCGGTACCGCTATCGTTGGTATGGTGCGGCCCGCAACGAGTTGTTTAATTATTATGGTACGACCCCGGACACCCTTTGGTATAACTGGAACCGGTATGGACGGCTGGTGGGCTACGACGTCAAGACCCGGCAAGTGATCGGGAGCCTGGGACCGGAGGGTTTTGCCAGCGACCTGTCCGGCAATGGCAGCCGTTTGCGGATTGAATCCGGGCGGGCCCAGGTCATCGTCGACGGCCGGATCCTCTGCACCCCGGACCTGGAACATCGCGACCTGAAGGAACTTTTCACTGTCACCAACGAGGATTGCGCGGCCGCCTCGTTGGCGACCAATCCGGCGGAGTGCGTCATCGGCGCCGTCGCCCCGGTTTCTATGTACGGCTCCTATATGGCGTCACCGGGCAGTTATATCGAACATTTGAATCTGATCGTCGGAAGCGGCCGTGAAAACGATATCCTGGTGGTCACCCGATGTTTTATCCGCCTGATCGCCGCCGACGGGACGGTGGTATGGACGGTCCCTTATCAACCGGCCTATCCGGATTATAACCAGGTGCGGGTGACCCGTCTGGAAGCCACCAACCAGTTTGCACTCTGGCTGGAACCGTCGTGGCTGATCCAGGAAAAAACCGGCGGCAAGCTGGCCTCGCACGTGATTCAAATCGACGGCCAGGGTCAGGTGCTGAAAAACATCGAACTGCCGGACCTGTCGTATCATCCCCGGACCTATTCCGCGCAGGACAAAATCATGTGCGTCTCCCTGCCTCCGGTGGTGACGGCGATCATTCCGCTGTTCAGCGAACAGCCCTGGCTGAAAAACATTCCCTGGGTATTGGTCGGCTGCAGCTTGGCTGCTGCACTGGTCTGCCTGCCCTTCGGTTGGTGGCTGGGGTGCCGATACAGCCTGTCCTTGCCGGCACGCGTCGGTTGGTCGGTATTTATCCTGTTCCTGGGCATTCCCGGCCTGCTCGCCCTGCTCTGCGCCGAGGAATGGCCGGCCCGCGAAATCTGTCCCGCCTGCCAGAATCTCCGTGTGGTAGATCGTGAAAAATGCGAGCATTGCGGCGCCGATTTCCGTCCACCCGAAAAGACCGGAGCCGAAATCTTCGAACCGCTGGCCGCCGCCAAATAGCACCACCTTCAGGCGAATCGAGGACTTCACACCCGCACTTGTCGGCAGTGGCCCGATTTGATTCGGCTTTTTCGCAATTGAATGGCCGGGCGGCGCTGCTGCGCCCCGGGCCGGGCGGCAGCCGGTCCGGCCAATACAAGTGCAAATTTCTCAAATAACTGTGCAAAAGTTGTATTGGCTTTCGGGATAGCAATTTTGTTACGCTGTTTCCCCTGATCAACTGATTAACTTATGAGCCAACCGTTGACTTTGGGGAAATTCTCGTTCGGCATGGGCGACCGTTTTGGTCACCAGGGCAAAGCCCAACTCCAGGCGTGCCTGAAAGCCGTCGAACTGGGCGCTGACGTCGTTCCGGTATGGAATAAATCCAACCGCGAACATCTCTTCGTCGGCACCGAACCCTCCAGCCTCCGCGCCGAAGCCGATGCCGCCGTCAAGGCCCTCGGCTGGAAGAAACCCTACCATGTGGACGCCGACCATATCCGGCTCGAGACCGTGGACCGGTTCATCGCGCCGTCGGATTTCTTCACCATCGACGTCGCCGATTCGATCGGCAAACCCGCCGACCCGGCGAGCGTGAAGGCGTTTGTCGATCGTCATCCCGAACTGGTGGGCACGATGATGATTCCGCAGATTGACCGGCCGTTCCCGATTACCCGCGCCGAGATCGAACGCGTCGCGAACAAATTTTTGCTGGCCGTGCAGGACGCCGGAAAAATCTACCGGCACATCGCCGGAGCCAGGGGCAATGCCGGCTTTATCACCGAAGTTTCGATGGATGAAACCGACGGCCCGCAGTCGCCGCCGGAACTGCTGATCATCCTCGCCGCGCTGGCCGACGAAAAAATCCCGCTCCAGACCATCGCGCCGAAATTCACCGGCCGCTTCAACAAGGGCGTGGACTACGTCGGCGACGTCCGGCAGTTCGAACGGGAATTCAACGAGGACCTCGCCGTCATCGCTTTTGCCGCCAAACGCTACGGCCTGCCGGCCACGCTCAAGCTCAGCGTCCACTCCGGCAGCGACAAGTTCTCTCTCTACGAGCCCATCCGGCGCGCCCTGAAGAAATTCAATGCCGGCCTGCACGTCAAGACGGCGGGCACCACCTGGCTGGAGGAACTCATCGGCCTGGCCGAAGCCGGCGGCGACGGGCTGGAAATTGCGACGGAAATCTACGCGTACGCCATCGAGCACGTGGACGAATTCTGCGCGCCGTATGCGACGGTCATTGACATCGACAAAAAGAAATTGCCGACGGCGGCCGCGGTGAACGGCTGGACCTCTAGCCAGTTCGTCTCCGCGTTGCGCCACGACCAGAAGAATCCGGCGTTCAACCCCAGTTTCCGCCAGTTGCTGCACGTCAGCTTCAAGGTGGCGGCCAAGAAAGGCGATCGCTATCTCAATGCCCTCAAGAAACACGAAGCGGTTATCGCCCGGAACGTCACCGAAAACCTGTTCGACCGGCATCTGAAGCCGCTGTTGTTCGGCAGGAGCGAATCGGATCCGAAGAAAACATCCCGCCATTCGGCCGTGACTGTCTGAACTCCATCAACCATCCGACCGGCTATGCCCTTTATCCACGAAGATTTCCTCCTGAGCACCAAAACCGCCCGGAAACTGTATCACGAATACGCCGAGGCCGAGCCGATTTTCGACTATCACTGCCATCTCCCGCCGCGGGACGTCGCGGCCAACCGGCAGTTCAAGAACCTGTCCGAGATCTGGCTGGAAGGCGATCACTACAAATGGCGGGCCATGCGGACCAACGGCGTGGCGGAACGGTTCTGTACCGGCAACGCCGATCCCTTCGCCAAGTTCCAGGCCTGGGCCGCCACCGTGCCGCATACCCTGCGCAATCCGCTCTACCACTGGACCCACCTGGAATTGAAACGCTATTTCGGGATCACCGAACTGCTCGGCGAAAAGTCCGCCGCCAAAATCTGGAAAACCGCGAATGAAAAGCTCGCCACGGCGGAATTGACCGCGCAGGGCATTCTGAAAAAATTCAAGGTCAAGGTGGTCTGCACCACCGACGATCCGGTGGACAACCTGGAACATCACCGCGCCTTCGCCGCGCAAGGCCATCCGACCACCATGTTGCCTGCGTTTCGGCCCGACAAGGCCCTGGCCGTCCATCAACCCGCCGCGTTCAACGCCTGGGTGGAACAACTGGCCGCCGCCAGCAACGTGGATATCAACGGCTTTTCGGCCTTCGTCACCGCGCTCAAAAAACGCCATGACTTCTTCCATTCGCAGGGCTGCCGCCTGTCCGATCATGGCCTGAACTTTTGCTTCGCCGATTTCTGTTCCGAAAAGATCGCCGCCGATATCTTTGCCCGGGTGCGTCGCGGCGAGACGGTTTCCCCGGCGGAACACAGCCAGTTCGCCTCGTTCATGATGCTTTATTTCGGCAAGCTGGACGCCGCCCGGGGCTGGACCAAACAGCTCCACATCGGCGCCCTCCGCAGCAACAACACCCGCCTGCTCAAACAGCTCGGGCCGGATACCGGATTCGATTCCGTCGGCGACTGGCCGCAATGTACCGCCTTGTCGGGCTACCTCGACCGGCTGGACTCGGAAAATGCGCTGCCGAAAACCATCATTTACAATCTGAACCCGGCGGACAACTACGCCTTCGCCGCGATGATCGGCAATTTCCAGGACGGCACCATCCCCGGCAAAGTCCAGTACGGCTCCGGCTGGTGGTTCCTCGACCAGAAGGAAGGCATGGAATGGCAGATGAACGCGCTCTCGAATCTCGGCCTGCTCTCGCGCTTCATCGGCATGATCACCGATTCGCGCTCGTTCATGTCCTATCCGCGCCACGAATATTTCCGCCGCACGCTGTGCAATCTGATCGGCCGCGACGTGGAAGGCGGCCTGATCCCCGACGACGAGAACCTGGTCGGCCCGATGATCCGCAACATCTGCTACGCCAATGCCAAACAGTACATGGCGTTCCCGATGAACGAGAAGCCCACCCCCGCCAAACGGTCAACGGCCAAAGCGAAATAGCCCGCGATGACCCCGTGGGGCAGGCATTCCTGCCTGCCGACGCAGGCGACTTTCCCAGTCGCCCGAATCTCCTTGTTCCAGATAGCGATCCATTCCTCGGGGATTTCGCCATTCGGCGTCCGGACGGCGCAGCGCGCCGTCCTACCTTTTCGACTTGCCAAGCAGAAGAAAAACAGGGATTTTTTCCCTTCGCTGACAAGGCGAAAATGCCCTTCGCCCGAAGGGCTTTCCGGTGGCATGCGCGGTTAGCTCAGTGGTAGAGCACTACATTGACACTGTAGGGGTCAGAGGTTCGAACCCTCTATCGCGCACCATCCGACCCGCAAAAAACCCCTGAAATCGAGCCATCCACAAGCACAAAATATATTTATTGAAAAAATAGTTGACTATTTAGTCCAGATCGGTAGATTGGTGTTGAGATTCGGCAAGAGCCGGGTCAGAACTTAGCGAAACAAGATTATGGGTCGTGTCAGTGATGCCAAACAAAGATTGATGGATTCCGTATTGGAACTGATCTGGAGTGGTTCCTACGGGAGCACGACCATTGACCAGATTTGCGAGAAGGCCGGTGTCAAGAAAGGAAGTTTTTATTACTTTTTTGATTCCAAATGTGAGCTAGCAGCGGAGGCGATGGATAACAGTTGGCAGGGTCGGCGGATCGAGTTGGATGCCATTTTTTCGCCAATGACGCCGCCCCTGGAGCGCCTGCGGAAATATTGCGAAATGAGCTATAATTTCCAGCGTGAAATCAAAGAAAAGTACGGCAAAGTCCTCGGCTGTCCCCTCTTTGCCCTCGGTGCCGAAGTCTGTACCCAGGAAAATGTGTTACGGAAGAAAATTGAGGAAATTCTGAGCTATAAACGAAAATATCTGGAATCAGCGATCCGCGATGCCAAAGCGGCCGGGTTGATTGATGCGCCGGATCCGGCTGACAAAGCGGGGATGATCCTGGCTTATTACGAAGGCCTGCTCACCCAAGCTCGTATACAAAACAACGTGGAGGTGCTCCGCGATACCATCCGCGGGGTTTATGCCATCCTCGGCGTCAAGAACGACACACTCGTACCAGCTTAATTTTTTTTTGCCAGTTTATTTGACTAAACGGACAACTATTAAGAAGGAGAAAATATGAAGAATCAAGCAGAAGCAAAAGTGAATGTGGTCAGAGACTTTACCAACGCCTGTCTGGCTTCCTGCCAGAAGCTTCTCAACCAGATCGAGCAGAACAAGAGACGGCTCGCGACTGAATTCCAGGACACGTTTCGGGCGCAGGAGGAATTGTTCCGGCTCGCGTTGACCGAAGCCGAAGCGCTGGCCTGGCAGACGGGTTATCCCCAACTCGTGTTTCCGGCGCTGGCTACGGAAAAGGTCCAGGCTGTCGCGGCCTGGCAACATAAACAGGAAATCCTGAGCCGGAATTACCGCCGGCTGGCCGCGGTCGCCTGAGCGCCGCATTACACATCGCCAAAACCAGGGAACCGATTTTGACCTATGAATAACCGATTTGCCTTTTATCTGGCACCGGCATTCGCGCTGGCCGGCGCGGCCGTCCTCCTGGCCGGCTGCAGCCCGACCAATGCCCGCCCGGCCCAACATCCGCCCACCGTCACCGTCGCTCCGGTGGAACAAAAAAGTATCGTCGAATGGAGTGAGTTCACCGGCCGGGTGCAGCCGGTGGAATCCGTCGAGGTGCGTCCGCGCGTCTCGGGCTATATCCAGGAAGTCCGGTTCCAGTCGGGCCAGCTCGTGAAGAAAGGCGACGTTCTGTTCGTCATCGACCCGCGCTGGAACCAGGCGGTGTTCGATCAGCGCCAGGCCGAGTTCGAACAGGCCCGGCGCGAGGAAGACCGCACGGCGCAATTGCTGGCCAACAATGCCATCTCCACCGAGGAAGCGGATGCGCGGAAAGCCCGTTATGATGAAGCCAAAGCCGCGCTGGACTCGGCCCGGCTCGACCTGGAATACACCGAAGTCTGCGCCCCCATCGACGGCCGCGTCAGCCGCGCCTTGCTGACCCAGGGCAACTATGCCAGCGGCGTCGCCGGCTCCGCGTCGCTGCTCACCACCATTGTTTCCGTGAACCCGGTTTACGTCTATGCTGACATCGATGAAGACGCCTACCTGAAATTCAACGAGTTGGTCCGCGAAAAGAAACTGGGCGATGACGACGGCGGCACCATTCCGGTGGATCTGGAACTGGCCGACGAACAGGGGTTCCCGCACAGCGGCCATATCGAATCGTTCGACAACCAGTTGAACCCCAACACAGGCAGCATGCTCGTCCGGGCGGTGTTCAACAACGACGACGGACGGATTGTGCCCGGATTGTTTGCGCGCATCCGGATTCCCTTGAGTGACCGGCATCCGGCGCTGCTGGTCGACGAACGCGCCATCGGCACCGATCAATCTCAGAAATTTGTGCTGGCGCTCACGCCCACCAATACCGTCGCGTATCAGCCGGTACAACTGGGCCCGACGATCGACGGCAAACGCGTTATCCGGTCCGGCTTGTCCGAAGGCCAGAAAATCGTCGTCGACGGCCTGGAACGGGTCCGGCCCGGCATGCCGGTGAACGCCGAGGAGCAAGTGGCGGCGTCTCCAATGCCTCAGCTCTCGGCCAAACGTTGACCGCATAACCGATTTCAAAAGAAATGAACTTTTCCCATTTCTTCATCCGCCGCCCGATCTTCGCCGGCGTGTTGTCGATCGCCGTTTTCGTCATGGGCCTGCTGGCGATGTTCAAATTGCCCATCGCCGAATACCCGGAAGTGGTGCCGCCCACAATCGTCGTCCGGGCGACGTACCCCGGCGCGACGCCGAAAACGATCGCCGAAACCGTCGCGTCGCCGCTCGAACAGGCGATCAACGGCGTGGAAGGCTCACTCTACATGTTTTCACAGGCCACACCCGACGGAGTCATGAACCTGACGGTGACGTTCAAGCTGGGCACCGACCCGGATCAGGCACAGGTGCAGGTCCAGAACCGCGTGCAACAGGCGCTGCCCAAATTGCCGGAAGAGGTCCGCGCCCTGGGCGTGACCACCACCAAGCAGTCGCCCGACCTGACGATGGTGGTGCACCTGTTTTCGCCGAACAACCGTTATGACGAAGTGTATGTCCGCAATTACGCGACCCTGCAGGTGAAGGACGCGCTGGCGCGCATTCCCGGGGCCGGCGACGTGCTGGTGTTTGGTTCGGGCGATTATGCGATGCGGGTCTGGCTCAACCCGGACAAGCTCGCCGCGCGCAACCTGACCGCCAGCGATGTCGTCGCCGCCATCCGGGAACAGAACGTGCAGGTGGCCGGCGGCATCATCGGCCAACCGCCCATCCACGACCCGGTCAATTTCGAATTGCTGGTGAACGTCAAAGGCCGGCTGGCGACCCCCGAGGAATTCGGCGACATCATCGTCAAAACCGGGTCCAACGGCGAAAAGACCCTGCTCAAGGACGTGGCGCGCGTCGAACTGGGCGCCGGCGATTACTCGCTGCGATCGTTGCTGAACAACAAGACGGCGGTGGCGCTGCCGATCTTCCAGACGCCCGGCGCCAACGCGCTCGAACTTTCCAAAGCCGTCCGCCAGACGATGGAAGAGTTGAAGAAAAACTTTCCCGAAGGCATCGATTATTCGGTCGTCTATGATCCGACGGTTTTCGTCCGGCATTCGATTGAAGCGGTGGTGCACACGCTGGCCGAGGCCATCCTGCTGGTGGTAATCGTGGTCATCCTCTTCCTGCAAACCTGGCGCGCGGCCGTCATCCCGCTGGCCGCCGTTCCGGTGTCGCTGGTGGGAACCTTTGCCGTGATGCTCTTCCTGGGCTTCAGCATCAACGCGCTGTCGCTGTTCGGACTGGTGCTGGCCATCGGCATCGTCGTGGATGACGCGATTGTGGTGGTGGAAAACGTCGAACGCAACATCGCCCGCGGCTTGTCGTCGCTGGAAGCGGCCCGGGTGGCCATGAATGAAGTCACCGGCCCGATCGTGGCCACGGCGCTGGTCTTGTGCGCGGTGTTTGTTCCGACCGCTTTCATCAGCGGCCTCAGCGGCCAGTTCTACAAGCAATTCGCCATCACCATCGCCATCTCCACCGTCATCTCCGCGTTCAATTCGCTGACGTTGTCGCCGGCCCTGTGCGCCGTGCTGCTCCGGGAACATCACGCGCCCAAGGACTGGCTGTGGCGGACGATGGACGGCATATTCGGCTGGTTTTTCCGGCCGTTCAACCGGGCCTTCGCCTGGTCGGGCGAGAAATACGGCGCGGGCGTCAAGGCCGTGCTGCGCAAAGGCGCCGTCGCGCTCCTGGTTTACGGCGGGCTGGTCGTGCTGACCGGCTGGAGTTTCCAGAAGATGCCGACCGGTTTCGTGCCGACGCAGGACAAGCAATATCTGATCGCGTTTGCGCAACTGCCCGAGGCGGCTTCGCTCGATCGCACCGAAGCGGTCATCCGCCGCATGTCGGACATCGGGCTCAAACAGCCCGGCGTGGATTCGGCGGTGGCGTTTCCCGGGTTGAGCATCAACGGCTTCAGCGTCGCGGCGAATTCCGGCATTGTGTTTTTCACCCTGAAACCGTTTGAGGAACGCCGCGCCCGCAGCCTGAGCGGACCGGCCATTGCCGCAGCGCTCAACCAGAAATTTTCGGGCATCCAGGAGGCGTTTGTCCTCACCGTGCCGCCGCCGGCGGTGATGGGACTGGGCACGTTTGGCGGATTCAAAATGTACGTCGAAGACCGCGCCGGCCTGGGCTACGACTCACTGTATCAAACTCTCCAATCCCTGATCGGTAAAGGTTATCAGACGCCCGGTCTCGCCGGCGTATTCTCCACCTTTACCGTCAATGTGCCGCAGTTGGACGCCGACGTGGACCGGGAGAAGGCCAAGACAGAAGGTGTGCCGCTGGGAAACCTGTTCGACACGCTGCAGATTTATCTCGGCTCGCTCTACGTGAACGATTTCAACAAGTTCGGCCGCACCTACGAGGTGATCGCCCAGGCCGACTCGCAGTTCCGGGAACATCCCGAGGACATCACCCGGCTCAAGACGCGGAATGACCAGGGCCAGATGGTGCCGCTCGGCGCGCTCGTCAAAGTCACCGAAACGCACGGACCCGACCGCGTGATGCGGTACAACGGTTATCCGGCGGCGGAAATCAACGGCGGGCCGGCTCCCGGCTACAGTTCCGGCCAGGCGGAAGCCGCCATGGCCAAAATCGCGGACGAAAACCTGCCGCGCGGCATGGCGTATGAATGGACTGACCTGACCTATCAGCGCATCCTGGCCGGGAACACGGCGGTTTACGTCGGGCCGTTGTGCCTCCTGCTCGTTTTCCTGGTGTTGGCGGCGTTGTACGAAAGCTTCCGGCTGCCGCTGGCCATCATTCTCATCGTGCCGATGTGCCTGCTGTTCGCCATCACCGGCGTCTGGCTCAAAGGCAGCGACAATAACATCTTCACCCAGATCGGGCTGATCGTACTGGTCGGCCTGGCCTGCAAGAACGCCATCCTGATCGTCGAATTCGCCAAACGCAAACAGGACGAAGGCCTGTCGCCGGTGGAAGCGGCCATCGAAGCCTGCCGGTTGCGGTTGCGGCCGATCCTGATGACCTCCATCGCCTTCATCGCCGGCGTTTTTCCGCTGGTGGTTTCGACCGGAGCCGGCGCGGAAATGCGGCAGGCCATGGGCATCGCCGTGTTCTCCGGCATGATTGGCGTGACGCTGTTCGGCCTGTTTCTGACGCCGGTGTTTTACGTGACACTGATGAAGCTGGGCCGGAGGCAAAAACCCGCGCCGGTTCCGGCCAGCGGTTCTGCGCTCGGCCCGGCCGGCGCCGCCGCCGGTGCCGCCGCCGGTGCCGCGGCATTGATGCTGTTGCTCAGTGTCGCTCCCGCCCGCGCCGGGTTCCTGACCGTGGGGCCGGACTATCATCCGCCGACGAATGCCGTTCCCGCGGCCTACAAGACGGCCGATCTCGGTTCATGGAAGGAAGGCCGCCCGCTGGACACCGTGCCGAAGGGAAACTGGTGGGAGATTTTCGGCGACAGCCAATTGAACGGGCTCGAAACCCGGGCGCTCCAGGCGAACCAGAGCCTCAAGGCCGCCGTGGCCCGGGTGGACCAAGCCCGCGCCGTGGCGCGCGTGGCCCGGGCGGACTTCCTGCCGTCGCTCAATCTCGATCCCAACTACAACCGCCAGCGGTATTCGCCGAGCGCCAACCCGAGTTTCGGCAATATCACGGCGAACACCTTTAACGTCCCGCTTGACCTGAGTTACGAAGTGGATTTGTGGGGCCGGGTCCGGCGTGGATTCGAGAGCGCCCGGGCCGACGCCCAGGCTTCGCTCGCCGAATATTACAATGTCCTGCTGACGCTCCAGTCGGACGTGGCGCAAAATTATTTCGCCTTGCGATCGCTCGACGCCGAGATCGCGACCGTCACCAGCACCGTGGCGTTGCGCCAGGAACAGGTGCGCCTTGTGCGCAGCCGCTTTGAAGGCGGCGCCGGCAGCGAACTGGAAGTGGCCCAGGCGCAGACCGAACAGGCCACCACCGAAGCCGAAGCCGCGTCGCTCGCCCAGCAACGCGACCAGTTGGAAAACGCGCTGGCCATCCTGGTCGGCGCAAATCCCTCCGAGTTCCGTCTGCCGGCCGACCCGGCCAATGACTGGAATCCGTCCCCGCCCGAAATTCCGGCCGGATTACCTTCCGACCTGCTGGAACGGCGTCCGGACGTGGCGACTGCCGAGCGTCAGCTGGCATCGGCCAACGCCCGGATCGGCGTTGCCAAAGCCGCTTTCTTCCCGGTGCTGACCCTGACCGGTTCCGGCGGTTACCTGAGCGGCGATATCAATACGTTGTTCAACTGGGACAGCCGGACCTGGTCGTTCGGACCGAGCCTGTCGCTGCCGATTTTCGCCGGCGGCCGGAACCGGGCGAACTACAAACGTTCGCAGGCGGCCTTTGCCGAGGCCGTCGCGGTGTATCGCCAGCAGGTGCTGGCGGCTTTTGGCGACGTGGAAAACAGCCTCTCGGGCATTCGTCACCTGGCCGACCAGGCCGCCGCCCAGGAACAGGCCGTCGTCAGTGCCCGCCGCGCCGCCGACCTGGCCGCCGACCGTTACCGCTCCGGTATCGTCAGCTACATCGAGGTGGTGGACGCCAATCGCGACACGTTGTCCGCTGAACGCGCCAATGCGCGCCTGGCCGGACAACGGCTCATCGCCTCCGTTCAACTGGTCAAGGCGCTCGGCGGCGGCTGGACCGACCGGCAGTTGTCCGGTTCAGGACAATTGGCCGCGGATTTTCAATCCGCTCACGAAAGGCAAAATGAAAACAACCGTTGATATCAGTGAAGCCATCGAACGCGAACTGTTGAGCTGGCCGGAGGTAACGGCCGGCCGGCATCGTTTTGGCGGACGCGAATTCCGCGTCGGCCGGATGGAAATCGGCCACCTGCACGGCAGCCATATCGCCGACCTGCCCTTTTCCCGGGCGATGCGCGATGAACTCGTCGCCAGCGGCCAGGTTTCGCCGCATCATTGGTTGCCGGATTCCGGCTGGGTCAGCTTTCCCATCCACGGCGAGCAGGACATCGCCGCCGTCGTGGCTTTGTTCCGCCTCAATTACGAACGCATTCAAACGCGCCTGCAGCGCCAGCACACCGGCATCGGGCCGGCCGCTGAATCCAATCAACCTTCAACCTACAGGAATTCCCATGAATGAATTGACCAATAAAGTTGCGCTCGTCACCGGCGGCACCAGCGGCATCGGCGCCGCCGCAGCCCTGGCCTTCGCCCGAGCCGGCGCAAACGTCGTCGTCTCCGGCCGGCGCGAAAAGGAAGGCAATGAAGTCGTCGGCCACATCAAACAAAATGGTGGCGAAGCCCGGTTCGTCAGGACCGACGTGACCGACGAAGCCCAGGTGGCTGCGCTGGTCCAGGCAACGTTGTCCGCCTACGGCCGCCTCGACGCCGCGTTCAACAACGCCGGCATCGAAGGCGAGGTCGGCAAGCCGACGCACGAGCAGTCGCTGGCGAATTATCACCAGGTGATGAACATCAATGTGCTCGGCGTTTTGCTCGCCATGAAACATGAGATTCCGGCCATGTTGAAAACCGGCGGCGGCGCCATCGTCAATACTTCCTCGGTCGGCGGCCTGATCGGCTTCCCGGGCGTGGGCGTTTACGTGGCGAGCAAACACGCCGTGCTGGGCCTCACCAAGTCGGCGGCGCTCGAGTATGCCACGCAAGGAATCCGGGTGAACGCCGTTTCGCCCGGCGGCATCGTGACACCGATGCTGGACCGCTTCACCGGCGGCCAGGACAGTGAATTTTTCAAGCAACTGGAAGCCATGCATCCCGTCGGCCGCGCCGGCCGGCCGGAGGAAATCGCCGAGGCCGTCCTCTGGCTGTGCACCGACAAAGCGTCGTTCGTCACCGGCCAGTCGCTGACCGTGGACGGCGGATTCACCGCCAAATGAGGCGCGCCTGGAATTTAAATTGAATAACTGGAAAAGGAGAGAATATGAAGACCGAACTGAAACTGACCCCGGCCGTCCGGCCTGGCCGCGTCAAAACGGTGCGCCTGTCCCTGATCAAGGCCCGGGTGCCCCGGCGATTGCGAACTTTCAAATCCGATCCGGCGCCCCGGCCGGCCGCCACCGGCGCCGAACCGGCGGAACCAGTTTCGACGGAATCACTCCACGGCGACACGTTGCAGTTGTACCTGCGCGAAATCGGCCGGGTGAAACTGATCACCCCGCAGGAGGAAATCCGGCTCGCCCGGCGCATCCGCCGCGGCGATCGCCAAGCGCGGGAACAGATGATCACCGCCAACCTGCGGCTGGTCGTCAAAATCGCCCACGACTACGAAGGCCTGGGCCTGCCGCTGCTCGATCTGATCAACGAAGGCAATATCGGCCTGATGAAAGGCGTGGAACGGTTCAATCCCAAAAAAGGCGCGAAACTGTCCACCTATGCTGCCTGGTGGATCAAACAATCCATCATGCGCGCCCTGGCCAACCAGTCCAAAACCATCCGGCTGCCCGTCCATGTGGTTGATAAGGTCGCCCATATCCGCAAGGCGGAGGTGAAATTACGCGAAGCCTTCGACCGCGAACCGACGGACCAGGAGGTGGCGGATCACCTGGGCATCAACCCGCGCCGGATCCAGCAGTATCGCAACGCGTCGAAAGCGCCGGTGTCCCTGGATGCGCCGATCGGGACCGACGAGCCGACACGGATTTCCGACGTGGTGGCGGACCCGAACGCCGCGGCGCCGTTCGACCGGCTGGTCCGGGAAAATGATTCGCAACTGGTGCAGGAAGTTCTCGCCACGCTCACCCCGCGAGAAAACACCATTCTGGCCATGCGCTTCGGGCTGGACGACGGTACGCCCAAGACCCTGGAGGAAATCGGGGAGAAATTGGGGGTCACCCGCGAACGCATCCGCCAGATCCAGGAGGAAGCCTTGCAAAAAATGCGCGTAAAGATCGCCGAGCGCGAAGCCCCGGCAACCGAGACGGAAGTCATTGTAGCGTGACGGGTGACGAGGTGGCCGTTCAATCGTCCCCGTCCTCGATGTAACAAGTGACAGGTGACACGAAAACACGTGTTGCGCATCAGCATCACGCATCACTCTGATCTCTTAAAATCATACATCGGCAATCGTGAATCGTAAATTGGCAGTCCATCCTCCAAACGGTATTTAAATGCTGCTTGCCTGTGCCATCGGCTTATCCACAATAACCTGCTTTATGAGTCTACTGCCGCGTTTTGCCTTGCCGGCCTTCCTGGCCCTTTGCCTTGATTCTCCGAACCTTCATGCTGCGCCGGTCACCAGCGATTGGGTCAAACCAGGTCCCGACGGCAAACTGGTCTACCGCACTACGCCCGTCGGCGACCGCATCATGGATTTTTCCACGGCCGGTTACATGGGCGGCGGCGTTGCCCTGCCGACCGTTCCCGTCCAACGCACCGTCCAGCCTTCCGGCGGCACCAATGACGCCCCCGCCATCCAGGCTGCGATCGATGCGGTGTCGGCGTTGCCCTTGAAAAACGGCTTTCGCGGCGCGGTCCGGCTCGGTCCGGGGAATTTCACGTGTTCCCAAACTCTTTTCCTGCCCGCCAGCGGCGTCGTGCTGCGTGGCAGCGGCAGCGGCCCGAGCGGCACAGTTATCCATATGACCGGCCCGCGCCATAGCGCCATTCTCATCGGCCCCGGCCGCGGCCGCGGCGGACCGTCGATAGACGACAATGAACCGGCCGGCGGCATGCCCGGCGAAACGCCGACGAACGAATTCGTCGGCGCCGAAACCGTCATCACCGATGCCTATGTGCCTTCCGGCGCCACCGCATTTGCCGTGGCCAATACCAAAGGATTTTCCGTCGGCGACCAGATCGCCATTCGCCGGCCCACGACCGCCGCCTGGGTCAAATTCGAGGGCATGGACAATCTCCAGCGCGACGGCCACGCCCAGACCTGGATCGCCCCCACGCGCAGCGAGATCAGCGTGCGCACCATTGCCGCCATTGCCGGCAACCGCCTGACGCTCGACCTCCCGTTGTCCGATTCCTACGACGCGAAATATCTGAACCCGCCCGGGACCACGGTCACCCGGCTCAAACCGCCGACGCGGACCACGCAGGTCGGCGTTGAACATCTTCGCATCCAATGTCCGCCGCTCGAAATCGCCTACGGCCAGGCGCCCTACTCCGCCATCCGTGTCAATGGCGACGATTGCTGGGTGAACGACGTTTATTGCGATGAAACGATGAACAGCACCACGCTCGCCGGACGGCGCATCACGATGCGCGACGTCGTCGTCAGCCATACCTACCCGAACCTCGGCGCGTCCAAACCCACCGATTTCAGCATCGAAGGCAGCCAGATCCTCATCGACCGCTGCCATGTCACCGGCGACAACGAATATTTCGTCTGGACGGCGAGCCTGTATCCGGGCCCGAACGTGGTATTGAACAGCACGTTCCGCGGCCACGGCAGCCGCATCCAGCCGCACATGCGCTGGTCCAGCGGCCTGCTCGTGGACAATTGCACCCTGCCGGAAGGCGGCATCGATTTCGCCAACCGCGGTGTCGCCGGCTCCGGCCACGGCTGGACGATGGCCTGGGCGGTCGCCTGGAACTGCATCGCCGGCACCTACGTCATCCAAAACCCGCCCGGCGCGATGAACTGGGCCATCGGTTGCATCGGCCGCCGCGGGCAAACGGCGCGGTATTTTGACGACGCGCCGATCCTGCCGGAAGGTGTTTTTGATGCGTACGGCACACCGGTCGCGCCGCAAAGCCTGTACCTGGCCCAGCTCCGGGAACGGCTCGGACCGTTGGCGTTGGGAAACGCCGGATACGACACGGACCCCGCAACCTGGATTGTCGGAAAGAACACGCCGCGTTTGCCGGACCTTTCCCGGGACGACGACCCGGTGCTCGGCCCGGACCTGGCGCTGCATCGGCCCATCAACACCGGCAACGTACGCGACCGCGACCGCCGGTTCGGCGGGGAAAAAGCCGTGGATGGCGACCCGAAAACCTATTGGGCCACCGACAATGATGCCCGCCGCCAGACGCTCGAGGTGGACATGGAAGGCCCGGTCACCCTCAACACCCTCGTGCTGGAAGAAGCCACGGGCCTCACCAATCACGTCGAGGAGTACAAAGTCGAAGGCCAGGGCGGTCCCAACTGGACCTTGTTGTCCCACGGCACGACGATTGGCACACACCAGGTGGATCATTTTCCCGACATCACCGTCTGGAAAGTGCGCCTGACCATCCTGAAAGCGGAGCCTTACCCCGCCATCAGCAAGTTCGGCCTGTACGACGCAAAAAAGCGTGACGAGTGACCCGGCAATTTACGATTTACGATTGCCGATTTACGATTTTAAGAGATCGGTGTGATACGTGATACTTAACACGCGACACGTGACAAGAACTTCGGCGTTGAGCGTTGAGCGTTGAATGTTGAATGTTTCCCGCCTTTCCTTCGATGTTGGGCGTTCGGTGCTCAGTGTTCGGCGTTTCCTTCTTTCAGCTTTAAGCCTCATCCAAACGTGTCCCCGTTCCAGCCCCAATTGCCGGCGGAGACATCGGTGAAGTTCAGATAAACCCGGTCCGGCGATATCCCGAGAGTTTCCTTCAGCAGCGCACCGACCTTTTGGGCAAGTTGACCGTTGACGTTGGAATCGAGTCCGCCGATGCTGCGAATATCCACAAACGCCGCGTCGCCCTTTTGACCCGACATCAGGATGGCCGCCGGGCTGACGACGACCATGACATATTGTTCCGGCTTGCCGATGGCGCCGGCCACGAGTTTGGACAGCGCCGCCAACAGCGCCGGTTTTTTGTCCTGGGCAATCGAAACGGTGGTTTCCAGTTTTAACAGTGGCATAAAACAGTCAGGAACCGGGAGCCAGAATTCAGGAGCCGGGAGGATCGCGGCCACGCGCTCCTTCCCGCTGCCGGTTTCCGCATTCCGGATTCTCCAATACTGAATCCGCCTCCACGTTCCTGTCGAGTCCAATTGGGAATGACGCGTGACGGAAAAACCGGTGGGGCGCGGCTCCGTCGAGCCTGACCGGAGGATCTGTTTACCGATTGATTGTTTCGGTATTTGTCGTCGCAGAAGAATCGGTCATCATACCGGCCGCCGCGTTTAGCGTAAAAATGTTGCCCGGAGAAGTTGCGGACTTCATTATAAGACCATCGTTTTTCAGGTTCCAAACTTCTGAACCCGGACTGCATTGAGTTACATCGAAATACTGCGAATGAGTTTCCTTTTTACTCCAATCGACGTCGATCGACATGCCCTGAACGCTAAATGGGGCGTCATTTAAAATGGGCACGGCGGAACCCGGCCCCAATTCGACTTGTGAACTGGCAACAACCCATGGCGGCGATTCCCGGGCGGTAATAAACAGGTTACCATCTTCAGCGCGGTGAATGTATCCGGAGGGCCCAAGGACATAGAAAACAGACACGCCGCGCCGGCTGAATTTGTAAATGATTTTATTGAACGCAAGTCCGCCCCCCGGCGGTGAAAAAAAATCGCCGGCCCGGTCATATTCATTTCCCATTTTCAAAGCGTTGGGTTTTGCGTCGCTGTTACGAGGCGAAGTCGCAGCTGCGACTGTATTGGTTGGCGGAATGGGTGAAGACGTCGGGGGCGAAGCCACAGCTGCGCCGGTGTTGGTTGCCGGAATTGGCGCAGAAGACCTCGAAATGGACACAATCGAATCACCGGGCAGTGTCATTTCGCCTCGCGCTGTTACAATGACTATGTTATCGCTTTTAAAGCCACCTCTCAGCTTGCTGCCGTCGCTTAGCATTAAAAACCCATCGCCGAAAGACACAAGGTCTGCCAGATTGACGTCGCTCCCGCCATAGCCGGTTTTAAAGGTTACGGTTTTAATCTGGATCACTCCAACGAAGACAGTACCGTCTTTCATGGTGATGTTAAATTTGTCTTTGGCGGCCTGAAAGTCGGCGGCACTGATTTTGTCTATGATCGAAAGACCCGCGATACTGATGAGGAGAATGAGGTAGTTGACAGCTTTCATAACGATACCGGCGCGCCTGGCGCCTTGTCAGGTACGGAAGCTATTTTTGGGCCATCAACGCAAAGTATTCAAACCAAAATGCTGTTCTCTGCTTTGACTTCCGCCGGAATAGCGGGATTGAACCACAACATAACCCGATACACGTAAGCGCCCCCGGGAGTGGTCAGGGTCGTACTCTGCTGCAATTGGGCAACGAGCGAAAGGTTCACGGGATCAAAGATCGCCATTTATCCTCGGACGACACCCGTCAATAATGCCAAACCAATCACGACAACCCCAAGCTTGCTCCTGGCCATAAGTAAATCCTTCGATGTTCCCCGTATTCTGCCGGAAAGCGCTGCCACCTGTCGAGCGCACAAGCGCTCCTTCGCCGCCGCGCATTTGAAAAAAAAACCAATTTCAGCTATATTGGGTGAATTAAGGTGAAATGCCGTACATCGGGAATAACCGTTGAAACTGATTTCCGGAGAACCTGGGTGCCCGGTTTCCCTTCTTTTTTCTGATTCAGGATTAAATTTTGAAAATACGACTGACCAAAGCCGCTGCGAGTGCCGTCGGCATTTCGATCGCACTGTTGCCCGCCGGCCCGGCCCGGGCACAATATAGTTTTACCACGATCGATGCGCCCTCCGCCGTCAATACGATCGCTTGCGGTGTCTCCGGCAACAACATCGTCGGATGGTATCAACTCAGCAACGGAGGCAACCCGAACGGGTTTCTCTACAATGGGTCGGCCTGGACGACGTTAAATGCTCCGTCCGGCCCCAACGGCACCGTCGCCTTCGATCTGTCCGGCAATAACGTCGTCGGGTATTACCTGGACAGCGGCGGCAATCAAAACGGTTTCCTTTACAACGGTTCCACCTGGTCCACACTGAATGCGCCTTCCGCGGTCAACACGGCGGTCTGCGGCATCAATGGCGGCAACCTCGTCGGATATGATATCGACGGCAGCGGCAACCAAAACGGCTTTCTCTACAACGGATCGACCTGGACGACGTTGACCGACCCTGCCGCCGTCAAGGGCACCGTCGCTTTTGATCTCTATGGCAGTGACATCGTCGGGTATTACCTGGACGGCGGCGGCGTCTCCCATGGATTTCTATATAACGGATCGACCTGGACAACCCTGGACGACCCGCTGGGCACCAAAGGCTCGGCCGCCACGGATATCGAAGGAAACACCATTGTCGGCTACTACGACGACAACAATGGCATCACCCACGGCTTCGTTTACAACATCAACACCAGCATTTATACCACCGTGGATGATCCGCTCGGTGTCAATGGCACTTCCATCAATGGCATCGACGGCAACTCGTTGGTTGGAGAATATACGGACAGCAACGGCCATCAGAATGGGTTTTTCGCCATGCCGGCTCCGGAGCCGGCGTCTCTCGCCCTGGCCGCCATCGGTGGCATCTGTCTGCAAATGGTCTCCCGAAGATTTCGCGAATCGAAAAAAACGTGACGAGTGATGCGTGATGCGTGATAATTAACACGCGATACGTGCCTGGGAATTCGACGTTCAGCGTTCAATGTTCGATGTTCCCACATCTGTGATCTTCGATCGGCCATGTCCTGACGGCTGGCTCCTTCCGTTTATTCCTTCACCGCCACCGCCAGCAGATACCACGACGCGTGCGGCAGCCATTGTTCCCCCCAGCGCCAATCCTCGTCCCGGCCCGTCACCGTATAAGGCAGGTTGAAATCGATGTCGTGCGGGTTCCGGTAACCGCCGGTAATGCCGTTGACGATGCCGCCCGGCGCCGGCGTGTATTCGTAGGAATCGAAAAACATGTAAAACGGATTGTTCCGTCCGACGCCCTGCAGCATGCAGCAATCGAACGGATTCAGCCCGAGAATCCAGTTCAACTGGTCCCAGGCATACGCCCGCAGCCGGTCGCGGAATGCCGGGTCGTCCGGAAAATGCAACGCCGCCAGCCGCGCCGCCGCCGCCAGCGAACCCAACCGCGCGTTCTCGCCCTGCCACCACGGCGCCGTTTCCGTATCGTGCGGATAGAAAAATGCCGTACGCCGCAAACCATTTGTGCTCTGGACCAGTTGCCGGGCGTAGCCGAACGGATTGACCACCTCCCGGGTAACGCTCATTTCAAACTCCAACGATTTCCGGACCGTCGCCAGGACCTTCGCCCGCATCGCCGGGTCGGCGATGTCAGAATAATTCAAGAGGCTCACCACCGGCAGGCCTGCATCCGCGGCGTGGAAAAACGGCCGGTCGCTGTCGTCCGCCCGCCAGTAATTCGTCCAGCGGCCGCCGGTAACGAGCCGGTTCATCAGATTTTCCGCGCGCCGATCCGCCGCCAGTTTGTATCGATCCGCTTTCGCCGCCCTGAATAATTCCGTGGCCGCCAGCAACGCACAGTAATCGTCCACAATGTTTTCCCGGCCATCGTTCGCGAACTGCCGATTATGCGCTTCCAGGAAATCAAACGCGTCCTCGGCGGTCCGAAGATAAACCGCGTTGGAAAAATCACCGCATACCGGGTACGTGCTTGCCCGCGCCAACGCGGCGATCGCCACGCCGCCGCCCGACCGGTAGCCGACTTCGTACGCCGATGGATTCACGGAGTTGGCCGGGTGCGTCTCGCCCATGGATGACGCGTTCTTGTTTGTCTTGATGGCAAAGCCCGCACCTTCCCTGGCAATGCGCCGATCCTCCGCCCGTTTCTCCGGACCGGGCGCGCCGATTGACCGGTAAAACGAGCCGCCGGGAGCCTTCACCCGCACCAGGTAATCCGCGCCGTACATCGCCTCGTCCATCAGCCGGCGCCGGTATTGCCGGAAATTCCCGTCGCCGCGCCGGTTCAACGCGTCGCAGGCCTGGAACAGGCTCCAATCCGTGAACGGAATTTGTTGCGGATTGAAATAGGTCGAGAACGAGAGATGCGACAGATGCTTGCCGTAATCGCCGGTGGCGTCGAACCAGCCGCCGTGGACATCCGCCGTGTTCGTCGACCCGTCAAACCTCAAATTCCGATCCGCCTTGTCCAGCAGGCCCGAGCTGCGCTGGCCTTTGAAATAATAGATCACGCCCGACAAGGTGTATTTCTCCAGCAGATTGCGCTGGATCAAAAACGGAAACGACCGCACCGCGCCCTTGCCCGTCGTGCATTCCAGCCGGTATGTTCCTTCTGTTTTCACCGCGCTGAAATCCGCGGTCCAGAAGACCCAATCCTTCCACTGATCCACCGGCCCAGCCTTCACCACCGGCACCGCCGTCACCTCGGCGCCGGAGGCCGCGTCCACCAACCGCGCCGCCGTGATGTCATCGCCGAAATGACCGAGAATCACCGCGCGCTTGGGCGCATCCGGCTCGTACCCCAGATGATTGACCAGCACTTTGATGTCCCGGCCAAACCCGGAAAGTCCGGCCAGCACCAGAGCCATGACCGCCAGCCGACACAGGGGAAGTTTCATGGCGGAAGATTATTTTATCGCCGCCCCGCATTGCACGAATTTTCGCTGATCCAGTTCTTATTTGCCTGGGTGGGGCGAGACTCCGTCGAGCCACATCCCACCCGTGTTCCGATCAATGACCATGATCATGGTCCCGATCGTAGTCGTGAGAATGGCCTTCGCCGGCGCCTCGATCCCGGTAATACCGGTAATGTTCGTTGCGGATGGCGTGGTCGTGCCAATCGGGATGCCCTCGTTCCCAGTCGTGGAACCGGGCAAGGCGGACCGGGTCCAGAATGACCCACAGGCCATTGGGATCCAAATAATAATATTGGGTGCCAACGATACCCACGTACTCAGAACCGTCCCAGACGTAGTTTTCCGGAACCGCGGTTATTACCGGCGCCGGGGCGGGCACGGCAATCACCGGCGGCGGCGGCGGCGGGGGGCCGCCCACCTGAATGGTCACTGAAGGCGGCGCCGACACTAATTTCAAAGTCGTCAGACCTGAAATACCGATCACCGATAGGATTTGTTTCATAGTTTTCATAACAAGCTCAATCGAGCTTTAACTGTGCCTTCGGGAAAATTCCTGCTTTCAAGCTGCCGGTGTATGGCGAAATGCAATTACGGCGACAAACGCATCGTGCATTTTACGCCATGAAATTTTGATTAAGAATTACTAATACAGCGGCGGCACGGTTGGTCACCGTGATTTTCCCTGGTGGGGCGAGGCTGCCGACGAGCCGGCTCGCGAGGACGATCGCCGATTGAAAAAGCAAATCGACCCGCGGCTCAAACCTGATAGTCGGTGGCCACGATGACTTCCTGCAGAACGCGGCCCAGCTCTTCGGGGCGGTAGGGCTTCGGGATGACGCCGACAAATCCGTATTCGCGATGATTCGCCATAACCGGGTCGAGAGAATAGCCGCTGGAGACGATGGCCTTCACGTTGGGATTCAGTTCCCTGAGCCGTTTGATGGTCTCGACCCCGCCCAGCCCGTTGGGAACTGTCAAATCCATGATGACGACGGCGAAGGGATTACCGGCCGCACTGGCCTCCGTGTAAAGCCGGATCGCCTCGGCGCCATCGAGCGCCGTTTGCACGTCGTAACCGAACTTTCGCAGCATGACCTCCAGAATTTTCAGCACAGCCGTTTCGTCGTCCATGACGAGAATCCGGCCGCGTCCGGAAAATTTGGTTTTGGGCGATTTCCCCATCGGCGGCGCCAGGAGTTTGCCGGAGGCAGGCAGAAAAATCTGAAACGTTGAGCCTGCCCCCTCGGTTGAATCGACAGTGATCAAACCGTCATGTTTGCGCACGACGGAATAGGCGGTGGCCAGTCCAAGGCCGCTGCCGCTTTTTTTGGTGGTAAAATAGGGTTCAAAGATCCGGGAAAGCAGTTCGTGCCGGATGCCGGCGCCGTAATCCTTGACGGAAATTTTGACGTATTTGCCGGGCGCCAGCGACAACGGGTTGCCTGCCGCCAGTTCAGCATTCTCCAGGCGCACTTCCAGCTTGCCGCCCGCGGGCATCGCCTGCCGCGCATTGATAATCAGGTTGTTCAACACCTGCCGGAACTGGCCTTCGTCGATTTCCACCGGCCGGATATCCGGATCGGACTCATACTGGCACTGGATATTTGAGCTGCGCAGCGCGAAATCGCAGGCCTCGCGCACCAGCGGGGCCAGGACGGCCAGCTTTTTGATCGGCTCACCGCCCTTTGCGAAGGTGAGTAATTGCTGGGTCAGATCCCGGGCGCGCAAAGTGGCTTCCTCCGCCTCGTGCAGCAGTTCCAGCTGTTCGCCCGGCGCCGTCTCCGGCATCCGCGCCAGCGAAATATTCCCGGCGATGCAGGTCAGCATGTTGTTGAAATCGTGCGCAATGCCGCCGGCAAGCAGACCGACGGATTCCAGCTTGCTTTCCTTGACCATCTGCGCCTCGAGCTTCTGCCGTTCGGTCACGTCGCGAAATACCAGGACCACGCCGGTGACCCTGCCGTTTTTGTCGCGGATCGGCGCCGCGCTGTCGGACACGGTGCGTTCGTTTCCCTGGCGCGTGAGCAGCAGGGTATGATTTCCCAGCTCAACCACCTCGCCGGTTTTCAGAACTTTTTCAACCGGGTTGGCCGCCGGTTCGCGATTGTGCTCGTGAATCAGCCGGAAAACGTCCGCCAGCGGTTTGCCCTGGACCTCGTTTTGCGTCCAACCGGTCAGCGATTGCGCCACCCGGTTGATCAGAACGATCCGCGCGTCGGTATCGGTCGTAATCACCCCGTCGCCGATGGACAAAAGGGTCACCGCAAGTTCCTCCTTTTCCAGGGCCAGCGCGGCTTCACCGGCTTCAACCCGGGCCCGCGCCCGGGACTGGGCCCAGGCGATCGCGAACAGGAGGAAGCTCATGGAAAGCCCGCTGGCCAGGGTCAGCCACTGCAAAAAACGCGGCGACGCGGCATCGAAACGAGGGGTGGTCACAAAGGAAAAGGTCCACTCCCGGTTCAGTACCGGCATGACCACCTGGCGCGAAAAAGTAGGACGGGACTCGGAATCAAACGTGCGGAGGATTCCGTCATCGTAAATCAATTGATCGGGACGGGCGGAAGTGCCTTCAAACACTTCGACATCCACGCCGGTTTTTTCACCTCCCTTTTCCTCCAACAACGCCGTCAACATCACTTGCGGCACAATGGTCATGGCCACCAGTCCCTGCAACGCCGCGCGGCGCTGGCCGGCGTCGTTCAGCGGCAAACCGTTTTTATAGATCGGCAGATAAACCATGAAACCGCCGTTCGTGCGGGTACTGCCGTCCGGCTGCATAAACAGCGTTTTTTCCGTCATCAGCGCTGCGTTCCGATCAATGGCCTGCTCAATGGTTTCCCGCCGCTCCGGCCGGAGACCATGGTCGAGCCCGTAGATGACCTGCGCCATGGGATCAAAATGCGTGACATAAACGATCGGATAATACACGGTGCGTTCACCGGGAGGAATAATGGCAAAATTGGTTTTAAGATCGGCGTTTCGGGCCCGCAGGAATTCGTCCTGGTTCTCCGAGGTCACCCGTCCGATATAAACAATCGAGCGGATCCCAAGATCGTTATGCCGCAGGCTCATGATTTCGAAATAACCCTTCCAATCCTCCAGCGTCACATTTTCTTTGACGGCAAACAACGCCCGGACATTGTAAATCTGGTCCACACACCGGATCATCCAGCGTTGCAGGTTCACCTGCGTCCCCGCAATCACGTTCTCAAAACGATCCCGGTTATCGACATCGATACTTTTGCGGACGCGATTGAACGCAATGCAGGTAAACGTCAGCGCGACCAGAAGAACCAGATACGCCAGGCGCATGCGCTGGAAATGCGTGAGAACACGTTGAACGGTAATCGCCACGGCTGACTGAAAGGATGACAGCAATTAATACGGTAAAAAACAGGAAAAGTCCATTCTTTTCCGGCTCAAAAATGGTTGGGCTTTCTCAGGCCGGAGGCGGTTTACAGTGATACATTCTGGCAGGGACGCCGCGCTGCGGCGTCCGGACAGCGCAGCGCGCTGTCCCTACCATGGACCCCTGTCGGGCTTTCACGCTGTAAAATCTGATTCAACTTTTCCCGTTGGGATGAACGTAGTCGGGATACTCAGGACGGAACATCCGGGCCCGGATGTAACCGGGCAGATCGTCCGGACGATGCTGCCGGGTGAATTTGCCGGCGTAGACTTCTTCGGCGACAGCCACGGCAATGGCGAGCGACACTTCATGAATGCGGGCCAGCGCCGGATAAACCCGGCCTTCCGCCAGTTCGCTGTCCCGGACCAGGGAGGCCAATGTCCGGGCAGCCCGGATGAACATGGCGTCGGTGACGCGACGGGCGCCCGTGCTCACGACACCGAGGCCGACACCGGGAAAAATATAGGCGTTGTTGCCCTGTCCCGGCACAAACGTCCGGCCGTCGAGGGTCACCGGGGCAAACGGACTCCCACTGGCAAAAACCGCACGGCCCTCCGTCCAAGTGTACGCTTCCGCGGCGGTGCATTCGGCTTTGGAAGTCGGATTCGACAGCGCGAAAATGACCGGACGCCGGTTGAAGGCCGCCATGGCCTTGACCACCTCCGGGTTAAAACTTTTTGCCGTTCCGGAGACGCCGATGAGCATGGTGGGTTTCAACGATCGGACTGCCGTAAGCAGATCGGCGCACGGCTCATGCTCGTGCGCATACTGCGCCTTGTGCTCGTTGAGATGGCCGCGGCCCTTGACGATCAATCCTTTTGAGTCGACAAACCAGCATCGTTTTCTGGCCTCGGCAACCGGAAGACCATCGCCGGCGAGACAGGCGACGATGTTTTCGGCGATGCCCATGCCGGCTTCGCCGGCGCCAAACAGCAGCACGCGTTGATCGCTCATCCGGCCGCCGGTAAGACGGAGAACCGACAGCACGCCGGCCAGCGCCACGGCACCGGTGCCCTGAATGTCGTCATTGAACATGCAGGCCCGGTCGCGGTAACGCGCCAGCAATCGGAAGGCGTTTTGATTTCCAAAATCCTCGAACTGCACGAGCACGCCGGGGAAAACCTTTTCCACGGCGCCCATGAATTCCTCGATCAGCGTATCGTATTCCTCGCCGCGAAGGCGTTTCTGGCGCAAGCCGATGTACAGCGGGTCGTTCAGCAATGACTCGTTGTCGGTGCCGACGTCGATGGTCACCGGCAGGCAATGGGTGGGTTGGATGCCGGCGCAGGCGGTGTACAGCGACAGTTTGCCCACAGGGATGCCCATGCCCGATGCGCCCAGATCGCCCAGGCCCAGAATGCGTTCTCCGTCCGTAACCACAATCACGCGAACCTGGCGGGTCGGCCAGTTGTGGAGCAGACGTTCGATCCGGCCCCGGTCATGGCTGGAAACGTAAAATCCACGCGATCTCCGGAAGAGGTAGCCATATTCCTGGCAGGCGCGACCGACCGTGGGCGTGTAGATGATCGGCATCATCTCCTCGAGATGCTCCATGATGACGCGATAAAAAAGCGTTTCATTCCGGTCCTGCAGGCTGACGAGTTGAACATAACGTTCGATGTCGTTCGGCTTGTTGCGGAAATTGACCATCACCCGCCGTACCTGGTCCTCGATGGAATGGATGTGTGGCGGAAGCAGGCCACGCAGACCGAGCGCATCCCGTTCGGCATCGGTAAACGCGGTGCCTTTGTTGAAAATAGGATTGTTCAACCAATCCACGCCCCGGCCCGGCAAGGCCCGGTCGGCGTGGCGGGAACGGCTGGATTTGGGTCGGTCGCTCATAGCTGGAACCGGTGGAATCTGACACCGTTTGATAGTTTAAGATAGCCAACCGGCCACGCCGGTCTGGCCGTTATTTGTCAAAACCAACGTGTTTATTGTGAATTGAAATGTGGGGCAACATTCCTGTCTGCCGATGCGGGCGACTTTCCAGTCGCCCAGCCTCGTTCCCGGACTGGAAAACCCGGAAACCGGCAGACCGAAATGTTGCCCTGTAGAAACCTTTTAAACCGCTGAGACGTCCAAGAGAGGATGAGCGAAAAGGAAGAGGTAAAAGGGAAGAAAACGGTGATCGAGAAGGTGGCCGAACTGG
>Ga0335078_10001216_pt1 | contig 39146 bp, 45 predicted proteins | sample Lox_Sample_32_FD_206711 | JGI IMG/M metagenome (GOLD analysis project Ga0335078, IMG submission 206711) | Soil microbial communities from Loxahatchee National Wildlife Refuge, Florida, United States - Lox_Sample_3.2 | ecosystem: Environmental > Terrestrial > Soil > Wetlands | place: USA... | reverse complement strand
GGCCGGGCCGGCTGCTCAACTCGGCGGCATGCCTGGCCGCGACCCGGAGACAGCGATTGGGCACGGTGACGCGGCGTTCACGCCGCAATCCCTGACAGTGACTGGTCACCGATGGGGTAGTCCCAGCCGAAGCGCGCGCGGCGCGCGAACAGCTCGCCGTATGGGCCGGGACTGGCCTGCTCGATCAGGTCGTAGCTTCCGTCGGGCTTGGCCGAGTGGATGCGGCCACGCCTGCCTTTGGCTCGTGGCGCGCGCCAGCGCTGGACGCTGCCGGCGTTGTTGACCTGGAAGGGCAATGAGCCGCGACGGCAGACGAGCAGGATTTCGTGTTGGGGACGCGGGAACTTGCCGAGCCCGAACGTGATCTTGTCCCACACTATTTCGGACACGACGCCGAAGCCCCATGCGCGCGCGACGCGCGTGCCGACGCCCTCGCGGTTGAAGCTGGCGGGCACCCACAGGTAGAGGTGCGCCGCGGCCTCTGCGAGCTCGGAGACGGGTAGCGCCTCGATCGCGTCGAGCGGCATCGGCTCGTATGGGAAGAACGTTTCGCGGCCGCGACGCCCGCCCCTGGCCGCGAGCGGCCGCGAGCGGGCTCGCTGATCGCCGACGAGCGGCCACGGGGGGTCGGCGACGATGGTGCGGTATCGGGCGGTTGGTGAGAGCGCGAGTGTGTTCACGAGCGTGACACGTGGATGTGAGGGTCGGTCCGAATGGCCGCACGAGCCCCGTCCGGGGCCTTGCCCGCATGAGCACCGGGCATGGTTATCGCCCCCCAGGAGCAAGGGGCGCGGACGGGTTGCTGCTCGTGCGGCCACCCGGCAGTTCCGCTGACCAGGCGGAACCGAGCTGGCCACGGGCCCGCGGGCGGGAGCCGGCCTACGTCGTCGCTGCGACGGGTGGCCGACTCCGGTCCGGGGCCGTGGGGAAGAATATTGCGCCTCCGCCGCCTGGTTAGGACGAGGGAGGCGCGCTCTGGGGTGTTTAGGGGGGCGTGCGGGTCAGCACGCAAGCTTGGTAGCCGCCCCGGCGACGTTGCCGCGTAGAGCGAGCGCGGCGTCGAGCGCCGTGGCGGTGATCGAGGCCTCGTCGGCGAGGTCAGCGATGGTCTGGGCGACCTGGAGCACCTGGTGGCGGCCGCGAGGGCTCAGCGAGCCGGTCTGGTAGGCGCGCTCGAGCGCCGCCTGCCCGGGCGCGCACAGATCGGGGGCCGACCCCCGCGCGTCGCGGTGCTGCTGGCGTTCGCGCGCAGCGAGGACGCGATCACGCAGTTCGGCAGACGACGGCGCCGGCGCAGCGGCCGCGACGTCGGCGGCGGGCGGAAGGTCGACGAAGATCGCGAAGTGATCCAGCAACGAGACGGCGAGCCGTCGCTGATGTCTGGCGAACGTTGCGGCGTCGCAGACGCAGCGATCGGTGTCCGCGTAGCCGCAGGGACACGGTGAGGCTGAGGCGACGAGCTGAAAGCGCGCCGGGAACCGATACCCACGCTCACCGCGGACGATCGACACGCCATGATCGGTAAGCGGCGCGCGCAGCGCGTCAAGCGACGATCGGGAGTGCTCGACCAGAGAGTCCAAGTAGAGGACACCGTGGTGCGCGAGGGAAACCTCGCCGGGCCGCACCGGCGCGCCGCCGCCGAGGAGACCGGCGGTGCTGATCGTGTGATGCGGAGCGCGGAACGGGCGGTCCCGGTCGCGGCCGAGACCGGCGGCGTCCCGGATCGTCGCGACCTCCCGCTGCTCGGTCTCGGTCAGCTCGGGCAGGATCGTGACGAGACGCCGAGCGAGCATCGTTGCGCCCGCGCTGGCCCCGCCGCGGAGCAGGACGTGATGCCCGCCGGCGGCGGCGACGGTCAGTGCGAAGATCGCTTCCTCGCACCCGCGAACGTCAGCGAAGTCGGGCTGGGACGCGGCGCTGACGGGCACAGCGGACGTCTGCCGATCGGGGTCGCCGCCCGGGACCTCCTTGAGGTGGGAGATCGGCCGCGAGGGGATCGGCGCGAGGTCGTGGGGAAGCGCCTCACCCGCGTAGAGGAGCATGCCCGGGCAGCCGCTCGAGCGGTGCTCGACGGCGGCGGCGAGCGTGCCCGGGAGCGGGCGGATCTCTCCGCTGAGGGCCAGCTCGCCGTAGACGACGATGTCGGCGACCTGGTCGCCCGGGATCTCGCCAGAGGCGGCCAGGACGGCCAACGCGACGGCGAGCGAAATGGAGGGCGACGCGTGGCGCAGCGACGCGGGTGCGATGTCGAGCGTGACGCGGCGCTCGGGGAACCGGTAGCCGCTGTTGAGGATGGCTGCGCGCACGGTTTCCCGAAGCTCGCGGTTGACGGCGTCGGAGAGGCCGATCACCGTGAACGAAGGAAGCCCGGGGCGGACGTCGCATTCGACGGTGACGCGTCGCGCTTCGACGCCGTGGAGAACGTATGTGGCGCAGCGAGCAAGCACGGGCGAGATGAGCTCCTGGAGGTGCGGGTTTTGGGCCGGCGCAAATGACGGCCACGGTGGTTAGGTGCGAGTGAGCGGCCCGGCGCGCGACAGGCGCACGTTGGACGCCTGCGGCCGGGGCTGGTCGGGACGGCCCGCCGCGGATTGGGCGGGCCGTGCTGGTCGAGGTCTAGGCGAGGGTGGCCGACGTTCGGTCGGCCGCGTTTGCCTTAGCGGTGGTGGCGTGAGCGGTTAGAACGGGATGTCGTCGTCGGACACGCCCGCCGGGATGAAATCGGGCTCGGCCGGAGTGCTGGCGTCGGCGCTCCCGGCTCCGTTGCCGGCGCCGTTGCCGCCGCCGAGGAACTTGACGGTGGCGGCGACGATCTCGACGGCCTGGCGCTTCTGGCCATCGGTCTCGAACTCACGCCAGCGCAGGCGCCCGTCGACGGCGACGCCGCGACCCCGACTGAGGTACTGGTGGCAGGTCTCGCCTTGCTTACCCCAGACGGTCACGTCGAAGTAGTTGGCCCGTTCGCTCCACTCGCCGGTGGCGCCATCACGGACGCGCTCGTTGACGGCGACGCGCAGGCCGCAGACGCTCGTCGAGCCAGCCTGGCGGAGCTCAGGATCGCGGGTCAGGTTGCCGGTGATAACTACGGTGTTGAGGTCAGGCATGGGTGGTGTGGTCTCCTGGTTGGTTGTTGAACTACGGCCGCGTCGAGGTCGGCTGTCCCGCCCAAGGCAGCATCCGCGCACGCGGGTGCGAGCCTGAAAGGCGGGCAGTTCGGGCTCACCGCGGCTTGTGGTCTGTCGTGCTTACGCTCCGTTCGGGGTGTTGAGCCGGATCGGCATGAGGATCTGAGAGAGCTTGCCCGTGGGGTCCGTGAGCATCATCGGCCGCAGCGGGCTGAGGAAACGCATCTCGACCGTCTCGCCGCCGTACTGCGCGAGCGCCTGGGTGAGGAAGTCCGGATTGATGCCGATCGTGAACGGAGCGCCGTCGTGCCGGATGTCCTCGACCACTTCAGCGGCAGAGCCGATGTCATGAGTGTCGGCGCGGCACTCCAGCACGATGCCGTTGAAGGCGAGAATCGCCGGCGTGTTGTTCTGGCAGAGCAGCGCGACGCGCCTGATCGTCTCATTCAGCGTGTCGGCGGGATAGCTGACGCTGAAGTCGCACTCGGTGGGGATCAGCTGATCGGCGTTGGGGTAGTCGCCGCTGATAGTTCGCGTCGAGAGCGTGATCGAAGCGAACTGCATCACGAAGTTACTTCCGGCCTCGCTGATGGTGAGGTAATCGGCGCCGGCGACTTTTGAGAGCTTGGCAAGCTCCTGTAGCGCACGCGCGGGAAGGGTGCGCTGGAACTCGCGGGTGGCGGGCGCCTCGAGCTCGGTCCGGTAAACGGCGAGCCGATAGGAGTCGGTGGCCACCGCGCGCAGGTCGGTGCCGGTCACACGGATGTTGACGCCGGTGAGTAGCGGCCGGGACTCATCGCGACTGGCCGAGTCCGCGACCCTGTCGATCGCGGCGATGAACGGCGCGAGCGGCAACTGTGAGGTAGTGGCCGGGTCGGGCTTTGGGAGGTTCGGGAAGTCCTCGATCCGCAGCGGGCGCAGATCAAAGCGGGCCGAGCCGGATTCGATGCGAGCCGGCGACTCGTCGGCGAGGCTGATCGTCACGGTCGTGCCCGGGCACGCCTTGACGACATCGAGAAGCAGACGGGCGGGCAGCAGGACACGGCCGGGCGAGTCGATCGACTCGGTCACGACCGGCAGGGTGATGGACGTGTCGAAGTCCGTGGCGCTGACGAGCACACCCGATCCGGTCGCATCGATGAGCGCGCCCTGCGCGGCCTGGAGTGCGGTTGAACTGGTTGCGACGCGCGCGGCGACCGCTAGTGCGTTGGCGAGGTTTGCTTTGGTGGCCGTGAGCTTCACGGGAGACTCCTGTAGGCGTGTTCGTTAGGAAAGTGCAGCGTTGTAGGGGTAGACATAGAGGCGTTTGACTCCGTCGCCGATGCTGTTGGCGACCGACGGGTTGCTGTATCCGCCCGTGTACTTCCACGGCTTGACGAACCCGAGGTTGCGCCAGCCGTCAAGGCGGTAGAGGTTCCCGGCTTTGCCGGGGAGCGCGTAGGAGACGGCGGCCGCCACGGGCCAGTAGTCACGCTCCCACCGGGGCGCGAGGTAGTCGCGCCACAGGCGCAACATCACGCGCATGATCCCGGGATGGTCGGGCGATCGGGCGATCCGCCCAAGCTCGACCACCTCCCGGCGCGGGTAACCGGCGGAGGTCGCGCCGACGGTCGAGCCTGAGACGGCGACGGCCGCTGCCTCACCGTCGACGGCCAGACCGAAGTACTGCGCTCCAAAGGGCCGGCGCCAGGTGCCGAGCGGATGCTGCCAGTGGCGAAGCAGCGCGTTGGCGTCGGCCTTGGTGATCTCCGAGAGCAGCTCGACCTGGCCCTCGGGCCACGGCACGCCCGCAGGCCAAAGCATGCTGTCGAGCACGAGCTGCCCTTCGCTTGAGGCGATGGTCATTGGCGGGGATTGGATCGGAGCGGTGGTTGTCATGGGGGTGCGGGTCGTGACGCGACCCGGGTGGAGTGCCGGTCTTGGCGACGGCGCTCCGGGACCAGCGAGTGCTGGCCCACAGCCCTAGGACGTGGTCAAGTGGGTGTTTGGGAGAGAAAGCGACCGAAAGTTGGGTCGGCCGCCGGGTGAATCAGTACGTGCTACGGGAGCGACGCATGGCGGCGTCGCGTGCTGTCGGCGTCAGCGCGCGGCAGCGGTGGGCCGGTCAGACGGTTTCACCCTGCGATGGGGTGAAGTAGGAGGCGAGCTGCTGGTTACCGGCGGCGATCTCGTCGCGCAGGGTTTGGACCGCGGCGTCGAACGCGGCCTTCAGCGACTTCTGACCGAAGCGGGCGACGGGCATCAAGCCACCGACCCGCGTGGTCTCAAACGGCTTGACGCGGACCGTGCCCGAGAAGTGCTCCTCGCGGTTGATGGAGGCGAAGTAGGCGCGCCGCGGGCCGAGGTGGGAGACGGCGAGCACGGCGTATTCGACGCCGTCGCCGTCGAAGTCGCTGTGGACGTTGCGAAGCGGCCAGAGCGCCTCGATGCGACGAGAGTCCGGCTTCTGGGTGGTCGTCGGTGCTTCGGTGACGGGCGCTGGTGTCTCGATGTTGGGGACGGGACGAATCATTGAGTGACCTCCGTTGTCAGGACTCGGACGTGGTTGAGTGGTCAGCGATTCGTGAGGCGCTGAGCCGTTCCCCCGGTAATCAGGTGGTGGTGGCGACGTAGGCGCGGACGCGCTCGATGTGCTCGGGACGGGCGAGGTTGAAGACGGGGATGCCGTGTGCGGCCGCGAGACGCAGCGCCTGCCCCGTGCCGCCGGTCGAGGGTCCGGGGCTGGTGGTCGCGCCGTCCGGCGTCCAGCAGACAACGAACCAGACGGGGTCCTCGAGGTCGCGGCCGAGGATCTGATGGCAGTTGCGGGCGTGAAGCGAGCGAGCGCCGCGACCGAGACGCTCCCACGCCGGATGGTGCGCGGCGGCCATCTGCACCGCCTCGGGCGAGGGCTCGGGCTGCACGTAGTCGGCGGCACAGCGGATCGAGGACTCAAAGCGCGGCCACGGCAGGTACACCTCGGCGCGAGTGCCGGCTCCGTGCTCGAACGCCTGGTCGGCGCCCGGGGCGTGGCCGGATCGCAGCACGTGGCCGCACCGGGCCAGCTGCGAAGCGAGCGCGGTGAGGAGCTCGAGAACGGGCTCGGGCGTGCGGCGCGATCCGATGCCGGCGTAGGCACGCCTGGTCGGTACGCGGGGTGTGTGCTGGCTCATGTGCTCATTCCTGTGGTCGTCGTGGCTGCGAAGGCCCAGACGCGCGGGCGCGCAGCCGTCGGTCAACCGAAGCGCAGCGAAGGCGCAGCCCCGCAAGGGGTTGAGCGGCGGACCGGGCCCCGCATACTGGCCGAAGGCAGACACCGACGACCACGGCGTATGGCACCGTCGGGCCGCGAGCGGCCGTGACATGCGCTTGCGTCATTGGGGGTTGATGCGCTCAAAGTTCGCATCGAGGAGGTAGGTCTCGCCCGCAAAGCAGCGATAGACACTGCGCGCGTGGTCAATGTCTTCGCAATGAACGAGCAACGGCGCCTCGTCGAGGTCCTCAGGGTCGATGTCGAGCACGAAGAACGGCGCAGGCCAGTAGGCGACGAGGGTATGACCGTTGACTTCGAGTTTGTATCCGTTGGCGCTGGGCACGGCTCAATCAGGCGGTCAGTCTTCGTTCTGATGGATCAGGTCAACGAACTTGAGCGCCTGGTCCGGCGTGAGCCGGACGATCACGTCGCGCCCGTCCCTAGAGACCGCTGCCGCCTTGAGGTAATCGTCGGTTAGCGTGATCCCGAGGCCGTTGACGCGGGTTCCCAACCCGGTCCCGGCACGCAGGAGCGTGTCCACTGCCTCTTGCGGGGTTGCCATCGGTTCTCCTTGCTGTTGTGATGCGGGTTGTGTGACCGAGAAGTCAGTGACGGTCGGATCGGCACACGTGGGCGGCCGCGGTTGGGTGAGCGGCGATGTAGAGGTCGAGCGCCTCGCGCAGGACGTGGGTGATCGAAGCGCCGGTTGCGGCGATGTGCGCGGCGAGCCACGGGGACTGCGCCGGTGTGGCGCGGAAGCACAGCTTGTTGGCCTGCGAGAACCCGACGGCGTCTGGACAGGCGAGGACGCGGGACGGGTGTCCCGGCGGCGACATGACGCCTACAGCTCGTCGATGACGCGTGGCCACACGGCGTGCGCGGCTTCGGCGAGGAGGTCGCCGATCGCGGGGCCTTCGAGCTCGGGGTAATCCGTGAGCAGCTCGGTGCGCACGGACTCGTAGCCGCGGCGGTATTGGTCGATCGTCGCGATGCCGTCGGCGAGCGCGTTGTCATCGGCGTAGGACAGGAGAGAGTCCTCCGCCTGGGTGTACGCGCGCTCGGCCGTGTCGTTCGTGGTCAAGGGGGACCTCCTTGAGGCAAATGTGGTCGGCTAGGAAAAGAGAGTGAGAGCCGGCGGGCCGGTGTCGACCGCCGGGTAGTGGAAGTCGACGTCGAAGCCGTATTTGGCGCCGTAGCGGGTGCGGAACGCCTTGATCGGGCGGTAGGCGCGATCCAGGTCGGCGGGAGTGACCTCGTGACGTGCGCTGCGGCGCTCGGCGCGGTCGGCGTCGGCGAGCAACGCGATGAGCTGCTGAGCTGACCGGGCGGGTGCCGGCCAGTACGGCCATCCGTCGCTACAACCGTTGACGGCGTCCTTGAGCGAGGAGAGAGTCGTTGCCGCGCAGCGGAGGACTGGGTCAGCAGCAAAGCGTCGGACCCAGTCCTCGATGTCGTATTCGTTGGCGAATTGCATTGATGTCCAGATCGCAGGTGGGCAGGGCGGCCGGTCCTGTGGGGGTGGGCGTTCCGCGACACATCCAAGGCAGCCGGCGAGCCGGCTGCTTGAGTCAGAGCGGAAACGGCCACCCCGGACCGGAGGGCGGGGTTTAGCCGAAGTCCTGGGAGCCGCGGACGCTGCCGTCGGGGTTGAACAGGGTCACTTCTAGGCCGAGCGGCGCCTGCTCGAGCTGCTCAGGCAGGTAGTGAAAGTGAACCTCGACGAACGCCTCATCTCCCGCCAGCAGCGGGCGGTACGCGATCGCGTCGTCAGGGGGGGCGATGTGCCAGGACTTCAGGCCAAGGCCAGGCGTGTCGGGTGACTCGATCCGCTCGATCGTTTCGATGATCGCGTTCGCCTGCGCGGGCGTGACCGGCACGTGGGCGATCGAACCGGCGACGAGGACCTCGTCGAGCGTGGGAACTGGGAATGGCATCAGTGGATCTCCTGGTGGTCGAGTGATGTGGGAGTTGGGGACGGGCTCCCGTCGCGCGGTCGCGAGCGCCGGCGGTCAGGTGAGGTCGATGATCAGGGAGGTCTGCGGATCGGCCTGGCGCGCGATGGTGGCCTTGAAGGCGCGGGCGCAGGATGGGCAGCCGCCGTTGTTCATCGCGTAGCCGGCGTCGCGCGGGACGTTCCCGATGCCACGCTTGCCTTTGGTGCTGGCGACGAGCTCGTCGAACAGGCCGTCGGGGGTGACGGTGTAGATCACCTCGTGCTGTGCCGCCCACTGCTCGCGCTTGTAGACGGTACCGCAGTCACAGGACCAGGCCGGGAGCGAGCGCTGAAAGTCCGCGTACTTCTCGGCCTCCCGGAGCAGCGCGAGCGTGACTCCGGTGTCAGCGAGGATGCTGCCCGTGCATGGCGTGGGCTGAAGATCGTTGGCGTAGAGGCGCTCGAGGTCGGCGATGAGCGCGGGGTCGTCGTCGCACTCCTCGTAGTACCAGCCCTTCGCGGCCATGTAGTCGAGCGCGGCTTCGATGATGATTTCGCGACGTTGCTCGGCGGTGAACTCGGCCGTGGCCAGGGCGGGCGCGAACGGCGTGTCAGCCATCGCCGTGGGGTGGCTGGTCGGCGTCGGCGAGGACGACAGCGGCGTCCGGGTAGGCGAGCGCGATGAGCGGCGGAGCCGGGACGGCGAGGGGTGTGACGATCGCGGCGAGGTCGAGCCTGCCGTCCTCGATCGTGAAGACGAGCGTGAGGCGCGGGATCTCGACGCACGCCCGGGACGCGGCGTTGATCGCGTGTTGGGTCGGCTCGGCGCCGGTCGCCCAGATGACGGCTACGACCGTTGCCTCACGCGCGCGACGTGATTGAGTGAGCCGGACGGCGATGTTGCGGCTGAGCCCGCCGACGCTGGTGACGTACACCGCGGCGGCCGGCAGGCCGAGCGCGGCGGCGAGGATGGAGCCGACGGCGTGCCACTTGGTTGTGCTGGTGACGTGTGGCCGCACCGATTCGACGGCGCCCGAGAGGCGAGCGGCGAGCTCGCCCGGGAACGGGGGCGGAGGCGCGGCGGCGTCCGGGACGCGGCCGGGCGGCGGGCGGGAGGCGCGGCGCGCCGCGTCAGCGTCGGCGAGCGCGACGAGCCGCAGCGCCTCGCCGTCGGCGAGCTCCGGGTTGGCGGTCAGCGCCGCGGCGAGCAGGCGACGCAGCGCGCAGAGCTGCGCGTCGGTGAGCGCGCGGAACGGCGCGCGGCTCGCGCGGCGAGAGGCAGGTGGCATGGCCTGGTTAGGCGGCTTCGCTGTGCAGGATGAGCCTGAGGCGACTGGCGATCCATTCGCCGACGGCGGGGGAGACGGCGTTTCCGAAGCCGTCGACCTGGTCGCGCGCCGCCCCCCACACCTGGAAGGAGCCCTTGTGGTCGGCGAAGTCGACGTCGAAGCCGCAGCCGCGCCCGATCTCGTGGCTGGCCATCATGCGGAAGTAGCAGTCCTCGAGCTTGAGGTCAGCCAGCGCCTCGCGCCACTCGGCGGCGAGGATCGCGGTTGTGTCGCGCGCCGTGAGCGTCCCGAGCGGGTCGGTGACGGGATGCGGCGCGGTCTCGGTGCCGTTGGAGCCGTTCTGCTTGTACCAGCCCGAGAACAGCATCCCCTGAGTGATGGCCGAGCCGACGACGGTGCCGAGCGGCCGATCGAGCGGATAGGTGCGATAGCGGGCTTCCTCGAGTGTGCCGTTGCACTGCACCCGGCCGGCCGCGGTGAGCAGGCCGGGGATCTGGTCGCTGGTGACGGTCGGCATCGACTCCGCGACCGTTCTGGGCAGCGTGTTCTTGCGGAACGGAACGACACCGCTTGAGAGCAGCGACAGGCCGCCGGAGCCGGCGTTGCCCACGATCGTTTCCATCGGCTCGCCGCTGGCGCGGCTGGTGCCGTTGGTGCGGTTCGGGAGCACGCGCGCGGCGAGCAGCCCGAGCGTCTCTGAGCCGCCTTGGGTCGGGAGGGGCTCGTCGACGCCGCGGCCGGCGCCCTGGAAGTTGTCGACCGCCACCGCGATCGGCGGGCTGATGATGCCCGTTTCCTGCGTCCCGGTCTGCGTCCACAGCGGTTGATCGAACCCGCGTGAGCGGCAGTTGGATCCGGGCCGCTCATACGTGTTGCCGGCGGCCTGCATGAGCGCGCCGGTAGTCAGCAACGCCTTCTCGTGCGTGGTGGTGACGGTGTTCATCGGCAGGGCGATGTGCGCCCCGTCGCCGTTGTGCCGGTGCGCGGCGAGGACAGCGCCCGCGCCCAGGCCGGTGTGCAGGAGCGCGGTTTCCTGCTGGCTGGTCTGGGTGCTCATCGGCTGCCACGGATGCCGCTCGACGCCGAACACGGACTTGCAGGGCATCAGGACGGCCGGGAACTCGGCGAACCGCCGGCGGCAGCGCTCAGCGCGAGCCATCGTCGGCGCCGCGAGCGGCTTGGCGCGATCACCGATCTTGGTGCCGAGGTCGGTGAGGTCAAGCGCGTACAGCGACGGGGCGTACGGCGGGGTGACCTCGTTGTGACACGACGGGCAGCAGTAGATGTACTGCTTTCCGTAGGTGACCAGGCCGGTCGGCGGGATGCCGGTCTTCCAGGTCCAGCTCGCCTGCACGATCGTGTCGCACTGCTCGCACCACGTTTGCGGGCGATGGTCGAGGTCGGGAGTGGGGAGCTTCTTGTCCCAGAAGATCCAATAGCCACGGTCACGGGACTGAGGCACACCGAAGAACATCGAGTTGAGGTAAAGCACCCGATGGTGATAGCCGAGGTGCTCGAACTGCTTGAGCCACCAGCGGTAGGTGGAGCCGTCGCCGACCTTCTGCTTGCCCGGGATCGCTGGGCCCCACGAGGACAGCTGCGTCGTGCACTCGACCAGGATCAGCAGCGGGTGATGCTGAGCGGCGTAGTGCAGCACGCAGTTCGCCGTCGCGCGGTCACGCTCGGAGCGAGTGACCCGAGCGTCGTAGTCAGGATCGTCCAGATCGAACAGGTTCAGGCCGCTTGCGTACGCCTTCTGGGTGTTGGCCTGGCTGTGATTGACGCATGACACTCCGGCGACGAGCATGTCGCCGGCGGGCAGGTCACGGGCCGAGTGATAATCGGCCGAGTCCTTGTCGACGAGATCGGCGATCCAGTGCTCGGCGTGCGGATGGTTGGCCTCGTGAACCCTGACCTTGTACTCGTTATGGTTCGCGGCCATGATGGTGGTGAACCCGGCGCGCTCGATGCCCTGTGTCAGCCCTCCAAAGCCGGAGAACAGATCGACGGCGACGAGGTCGTCGTGACGGAATTTGCGGACGCGTTTCGCGGGTCGGTGTTGAGCGGTCTTGGACATAAAAGGTTGGGTCTCCTGGTCGGCTCCGTGGTGCGGTAAGCCACGCCAGCCGAGCCCCGAAGGGGTGAGGCAAGCTCAGGCGTGGCCGCGCCACCGGAAGCCGCCAGACGCGGGGGAGCAACCGGGCTGCGCGCTCAGGCGAGCGTCAGCTGGTTCGGGTTCGGCGGCGGCGCAGGCACCCGGTCAAGGAAGCGCAGCCCTTGCCCCAGGTAGGTGTCTCGCCACTTGGCCCACTTCGTGCCGTCAACTGAGTCGACGCCGATCGATTCGGCGTAGCGCAGACGGCGCAGCGTGTTGACGCGCCCCATGTGCACGTGCTTGCCGCGTTCTTTGCAGATCCGCACGATCCGGCGGGCTTCCGGGCCGAGCTTCCAGGCGGTGTCCCCGCCGATGAACACGGCGTCGAACTCGCGCCACGGCGGGCTCATGTTCGGACGGTCGCAGCCGTTCTGTGCGACGAAGGCGAGCGGTAGGCCGCGACGACGCACGGCGTGCGCCCACACGCCCCACAGGTGGGCCGTCGTTCGCGAGTCCGCGACAGCATCGGGAACCGTGACGAACAGCGGGCGGCCTTGCCAGCATTCGCCGCGCCGCTCGCCGTCGTTGGCCGCGATCAGCGCCTCGTGCAAACGGTCGAGCATCAGGCAGTACCGGCGGTGGCAGAGGCCTTGAAAGCAATCGTTGTCGGCGGCCCACGGCATGCCGCTGCGGACGGTCTGCTCCAGCGAGGAGTAGTGGCGGGGCTGGACGAGCCGGCCGAGCGAGGGCGTGCGGTGTGGTTGCAGCGTCGGGTGCGCTGAGGTGACGAGTAGAAGCATGTGGGAGCGGCCCCGGGCGGCGAGGGGCCGCACGGGGCTGACGGAGGTTGATCGGCGAGCGCGTTAGCGCTCGAGCTGCCTGGTGCGCGACGGTTCCTGGGAGCGGGCGCGCTCTGACATCGCAGACAGCGGGGTCAGCTCGACCCGCGCCTCGGCGCGGCGAGCCTCGTAGTTACGCAGGATGAACGGTGCGTAAGTGGGAACGGTGAAGGCGAGCTTGCCGCGCCCGGGCGCGTAGATGTCACCCTCGGTGATCAGCTCGATCCGGGTGTCGGACCAATCCTGGGCGGCGCGGTCGAGAACGTCGCTGATCTGTTTGGTGGTGGCGTAGTCGCTGCCCGATTCGGTCGTGGTGACGGCGAGCGCGGCGAGTAGCTGGACCTGGCGGTCGGCGGCACGCTGCCAGCGCGGATCAAGGGTGCGGGTCTCGACGAGCTGCTCGGCGCGAGCGAGGCCGCGCTCGGCGTCCTCGAGGGTGATCTCGTGAGGGCCTGGGGCGAGCTTCCACGTCTCGTCAGCGAACAGCTGGAGGTGGGCGGGGTAGCGGTGGGTGGCGTCGAGCAGCTTGCTGGTTCCGAGTTCGCTCCAGGTGACCTGGCGCTGGCGCGCGGGCTCGACGATCGCGAAGTGGGCGTCCGGGCGGGCGAGCTCGACCGGGATCGGCTGGGTGACGAATAGACGGTCGGGGTGTGTGACGCCGGCGTCGCGAAGCACGTCGTCGATGTTCGGCAGGGCGGATGCGGCGAACGCGACGGCCGCGTCGGGGTGCTCGACGTTGAGGCGCTGGAGCGCCGCGGCGGTGAGCGCAAGGTCGGGCGCGCGACTGACCTGCATCTCATCGAGTGTGATGAGCAGGCCGCCGCCGGGCGAGTCGGAGCGGATCTCGCGCGCGAGCGTCGCGAGCGTGTCTGCGAGGGTGCCCGGATCGACCGTCGTTTGGGGAGCGTTGGCGGGGTTGAGGGTGACGCCGCCGCCGAACCCGGCGGCGGTGACGTGGATCTCGCCGAGCCGCTGAAGCGCGGCCTTGGCGCGCTGCCACGCGGGTCGGTCCTGACTGAGACGATCCTGCGCGCGGGCGCGGATGCCGTCGACGATCCCGCCGACGCCGGCGGCGGCCTGGATCGTGATCGTGTCGTAGCCCTGGGCCTCGGCCAGCTGTTGGAAGCGGGACAGGAGAACGGTCTTGCCAACGCCGCGCGGACCGCGCAGAATGGTGTCCTGAGCGCGCTTGCGGCCGGCGCCGCCGATGTCTGAGAGCATCGTTTGCCACTCGGACTCGAGGTACTGGCGACCGGCGAGGATCGGCGGGGTGTGGCCCGCGCCAGGCGTGTAGGGGCTATCGAGCATGACGCCATACTAGCCCATACAAGCTGTCTTGTATGGGATCGTATGGGCGGGTGGTGCGGTGGTGATCACCGCCGTCACGGCCCCCGGGGCCGTGTTCGCTGATGAATGGTGGGTGTTTGGCATGGCTGGTTGGTGGCTGGGTCGTGACGGCGCCAACGGCTGCCGGGGCGCGAGCGCCCTGGCACGCTCAGGCCGATCACGTCACCCACCGGGCCTTAGGCGGCGAATAGGGCGGGCTGGCGCCAGGCAGGCCAGAGGTGCTCGTCGAGCAGGCGGGCGGCGGCGAAGCGAATCGCGGCAGGGTTGAGGTCGCCGCCGGTGAATCGGCGGCCGGCGAGGTGAGCGGCGATCGCGGTGGTGCCCGAGCCGAGCATCGGGTCGACGACGAGCTCGCCGGGATCGGAGAAGGCGTTGACGAGCCGGGCGACGAGGCGAAGCGGGAGCGCGTTGTCGTAGCGCAAAAGGCCGGGGCGGTCGGCGCGGCCGTTGGCGTCCCACCAGTCGAGCGGGTAGGCGGCGCCGGACGCTGCTCTGGGCAGATCCGCCGGGGGGTGGAAGACCCGCTTGGGGCTGGTCAGCGGCCCGCGGCACATGACGGTGACGCACCAATGCGCGCACGAAGGGCGGCGGGATGTCAGCAGCGGGAAGACCTTGCGGGCGACGATCTGCGAGATCCAGGTCAGGCCGGCCTGCTCGGCGGCGTACTGGACGTGGCAGGCCTGCTGCGGGCCGGTGATGATCGCGAGCTGCCCCCCGTTTCGGAGGATCGCCGCGGCGGCGCTGATCCACCGGTATGAGAACTCGGCGTATGCGGATGGGTCGACGTCGACGTACCCGTCGAGCACCTTTGAGGGGTCGCGGCGGTAGCCGTTGCCGTCGGCAAAGTGGCCGGTTCCGCGACCGAGCGCATACGGCGGGTCGCACAGCACCAGGTCGACGGGCTCCTCGAGCGAGTGGAGCAGCTCGACTGCGTCCTGCACGCGCATCTCGACGCCCGCGAGCTCGCCGCCGGCGCCCAGGAGCACGAGGCGTGATGGGTTCTCGGCGGTGCCCTGGATCAGCCAGGTGGCGCGATCGACGCGCTCGGCGAGGCCCTTGGCCTTGGCGTTGGCGAGCCAGCCGCGGACGCGGTGCTTCCACACCGAGTCGGTGCGGTGCCGGTCGCTGACCGGTGAGCGGCCGTTGTCACGAGAGACGTCGACGGCGGTCTCGCACAGCGCGTAAAGCTCGTCCAGGGTGTAGGTCCCGGAACGCAGCGTGCGCAACAGGTCGGCTTCGGTCTGGAGCATGATCAGAACAGTGAGAGCGCGACGCTCTGCGGTCGGTAGGCGGCGGTCTGCGCAGCCAGACGCGCCCGCGTGCGGACGTAGAGATCGTCGATCTCGGCGAGCACCTCGACGGTCCAACCGACGAGCGCCTGGATGTCTGCGAGCGACCGGACGACGGGCATATCCGCAGGCCCTTGGTGGAGGCGGTGATACGGCTCGGGACGCCGCTGCCAGTCGACGACCACCTCGTAGTCGTCGGCCAGGTCGGCCAGGACTGCCTCGGAGAGCGTGTCGAAGGTGTCGGGCGCCTGGATGACGGCCGGGCTGCTGGCGCCCGCCAGCAGCCGCGAGAGCGAGGAGGCGTAGCGCTCCATGTCGCCGCTACCTCCGAGCGGATAGGGGGCGTGCCGGCCGGCGCCCATGCCCGTGGTCTGGGTGGGCGCGCTCAGCACCGCGGAGTCCTCGCGATGCGGGTACTCGCGCGGCTGGCCGAGGTGCACCCAGGAGCGCCAGTCGACGTGGTAGAAGACGACCTCGGGGTGGGCGCTGAGGACGGTCAGCAGCGCGATGAACGCGGGGGGTTTCGCATCCGCTCATCGGCCCACAGATCGGTCCTGGTGGTGTCGCTGTGCGGCGGCAGCGACCCCTTCGGCAGGCCGGCGCGCCGTTCGGCGTCGGCGAGGGGGATGGGACGCCATGACCAGCCCTCAGCGCTAACGCGCACGTCGCGCCTGGCGTCGAAATCCCAACGGGTGCTGATCGGCATCCGCAGCCGCTCGCCGGTGGCGAGATCGACCGCGTCGGTCTGCGAGACGCCGGCGTGGTGAATGCCGCCGTGGACACGAACGATCCGTTCGCCGTAGTCAGGCTCGGTGACGGTGAGTGTGCTGTAGATGGTTGGCATCAGCTGTCAGTGCTCAGGCGGCGAGCGCTTCGCGCTCGGCTGCTTCAGGGGGGTCGATGTCCGCTGGCGCGGCGGGGGCGGCGGCGCGCTCGCGCTGCTGCTCCTCCTGCTTCTCGTGCATCAGCTTCTCGATCCGGACGACCTCGGCCTGCGCGTCGGCGAGCTGCTGGTGGCCCTTGAAGCCCTCGCCCGTCGCGGCCTGCGCGCGGTCGTGCTCGAGCGCGAATCCTTCGATGCGAGCTTCGAGCATCGGCTCGCGATCGGGGAGCTTGGTGACCGTCCCGACGAGCGGGCGGATCAGGACGAGCGGGTCGGCCTTCATCGCGGGCATGGTCGCCGCGACTTCGCTTGACCACAGGTTGTCGACCACGAGCCGCGCCTCCAGCGACCCGGAGGTGGGATGGATCGAGGCTTTGCCGTGGATGTTGATGCCACAGATCGACCCGACGGGAACGTAGGTGTCGCCGATCCGCGCGGTCTCAAGCCAGGAGCGGATTTGCCTCGAGGCCTCGTAGCGGTCGGTGGTGCTGACGCCACGGAAGTGGAACTCGGGCTCGCTGGGGTCGTACGTTGCGACAGTGGCGACGAGCCCGCGCACGCGTTCGATCTCCCCGCGGGTGGCCTGGATCTTCGCCTTGAGCGACTGCTGCTGGTAGTGAAGCTGCCCCTGGTTGCGCTCCCACGCGCGACGGGAGCGTTGCAGGCGTTGAACTTCGGCCATCGCGGTGGCGTGGTCGAGGATCAGCGGGTCACCGGAGGCGAGGGCCTTGACCTCGGCGAAGCTCATCGCGCTGTCTGAGATGTCGTCGATCTCGCGCAGGTTGAGCTTGCCGCGTGTGATCTGCCCGATGAACCGGGCCTTGCGCTCGACGGTCTGCCAGTTGTAGGCGTCGAAGGTCTGCTCCACGACGTAGCGGAGGATCTGGATCTCCGGGTTCTGGTTGCCCTGACGCAGGGCGCGCCCGTCGCGCTGCTCAAGATCAGCGGGACGCCACGGGCAGTCGAGGTGATGCAACGCGACCGCCCGGGCTTGGATGTTGGTGCCAACACCCATCTTCTCGGTCGAGCCGATGATCACCGACACCTTGCCGGTGCGGCACGCCTCGAACAGCCGAGCCTTCTCGGCGTCGTTGCGCGCCTCGTGAATGAACCGCACCCGCTCGGCGGGGATGCCGCGCTCAGCGAGCAGGTGACGCAGCTCGTCGTAGGCGTTCCACGCCTCCTTCTTCGGGGTGGAGAGGTCGCAGAACACGATCTGTAGAGCGCCGGGGACGGTGGATGGAACGTCGGTGCCGGGCAGGAGGTAATGGCGCTCGGCGTTGGCGCGGTGGATCGCGGCGATCTCATCGGCGCCGTACTCGAGCTTGCAGCGCCCTTCCAGGACGGTGCCGTCGATCAGGCGCATGTCGAGCGCGGCGCGGCGGCCGTCGCCGGTGACCTTGAGCATGTTGTCCTCGGTCGGGTCAACGCCGCCCTGGCTGAGCCGCTCGGCGCGCGCCGCGAGCTCGAGCAGGTAGGTGTGCATCTCCGGAGGCGTCGGGATGACGACGGTGCGGGGCCCGTCGACGCGCTCCCCGCCGGCGGTGTGACCGACGCCCGGGCGCGGGAGGTCGAGGTCCTCGGGCGTCTTGACGTCGGCGAACACCTGCCACATCCGGAGCATCTCCGGGACGTTGCGGAACTTGGCAAAGCGCGTCTTGATCCGGTAGTTGCCGCCGCCGGTCGGAGCCATCTCAAGAGCGGTGATCCGCTCGCCGAACGTGGCGGCCCACTGGTCGAAGTGATGGATCGTGGCGTCCTCGAACAGGTCGGGCCGCAGGTAGCGCTGCATCACATAGGCCTCGGTGATGCTGTTGGCGATCGGCGTGGCCGTCGCGAACGTGGCGACGCGGTCCCCTTCGCGCGCTCGCAGGTACTCGAGCTTCATGTGCAGGTCGGTGGCGCGCTTGGAGCCGGCGATCTTCGCGTCGCCGATGTTGGACTCGGTCGAGAGGTTCTTGTACAGGTGCGCTTCGTCGACGAGCAGGTAGTCGATCCCGGTCGCCTCGAAGCTGACGGCCGGATCGAACTCGCGGTCTGACAGTTCGCGCAGCTGGTTCTCCCGCGTACGCAACATCTTCTGGATCTCGTTGTGGGTGCGACTGTCGCCGTCCGCCTTGACCTGGAGCGCCTGTTGGATGCGGGCGATCTCCTTGCCGAGGTACTCCTTCTGGAAGTCCAGGCCGATCGGGATGCGCGCGAACGCGGAGCCCGTGATGATGATCGCGTCCCAGTCGTTGGCGGCGATCTTGGCGATGAACAGCCGGCGCCGGTCGCGGGTGAGGTCATCGGAGCAGGCGGCGAGCACGCGGGCGTGGGGGTAGAGCTGAAGGAACTCGCGGCTCATCTGCTCGAGCATGTGATTGGGGACCACGATGCACGGCTTGCGTACGAACCCGAGCCGCTTCAGATAGCTCGCCGCTGCGCACAGCCCGAGCGTCTTGCCGGCGCCGACGGCGTGGAACAGCCCGACGGCGGGCTCTGAGACGATGCGGGCCACGGCGGCGCGCTGATGCACGGTCGGGATGAGCGCCTCGCTCATTCCGGGGAACGTGAGGCGCTCCCCGTCGGTGGTGAAGTCGCGCAGCACCAGGCTGTTGAACAGCTCGTTGTAGGTGTCAAGCAGCGTCTGGGCGCGCTCCTGGTCCTCCCACACCCACTCCGAGAAGCGCTCGGCGATCGCCTGGGCCTTCTCGACCGCGGCGGCGGTCTCATCGGCGTTGAGGATGCGCCGCTCACCGTCGATGGTGTCGATCGTGTCGTAGACGGTCACCTCGTTCTGGGTGAGCAGCGCCTTGAAGATCGATGGCGCCGGTTTGCGCGCGGTGCCCCACGTTGACGTTGACGCGGTGCCCCACTCGGGACCGTTTACGTGCCAGATGTTGTTGATGCCGTGCTCGACGGTGACGTACTTGTGGTCGAGCAGCTGGGAGAGGAACTGCTGGTGGATCTCGGCGCTGATCCACACCGCGCCGACCTGGGCGGTGATGTCATTGACGCCGAGCGGCGCGGGGAGCACCTGGGTGAGCGCGTCGACGTTGCCCTGAAGATCGGGGCGCGCGGCCAGGGCTTGGCGAGCGGCCGCGAGCTTGCGGCGCACGTTGCCCGACAGGTATTCGGAGGCGGGTATCAGCCGGCCGGTCTCGGGGTCCTCGAACACGAGCCGGCCGAGCGTCTCGCGCACGTCGCGGTCGCCGATCGACAGCAGCGACGCGATCGCGGGCAGGTCGACGCGGCCATGCTGCTCAAGGGAGACCGCCAACGCCTCGGCGGGGGTGTCGACCGACAGGACCGGCTCGCGGCGCGAGAGCACGCGGCGGGTGAGGATCGCGGCGACGGTGGCCTTCTGGGTCTCCTCGTCGAAGTTCTCAAGGCTGAGCACGAGCGCCCCGGACGGGTCGCTGAGCAGCGTCTTGATCGCCTTGGGCATGATCCGCGCGTGGCGGTCCTCGCCGGTCCGCTCCTCGGTCCGGCCGGTGCGGCGCAGCGTGTAGCGGTTGACCGCGCCGTACTGCGCGACGTACGCCGACCAGGCGGTGCGCAGCCGGGTGCGAAGGGCGGTCATCTCCTCGTCCTCGAACCCGTGCGGGGTCTGTGACTCGAGGTCGAGCAGGTGACGGGTCATGTCGCGCATCGCCAGCAGCGGCCGAAGCTCCTTGAGCGTCGTGCCAGGCACGGCGATGACGTGCGCGTCTCCGTCGCGGACCTCGTGCAGCTTGCTGTTGGCGATGATCAGGTGCCCGTCCCAGTGATCGTCGAGGTGCTCGAGCTCGGTCGGCGCCGCGGGCGCAACGTCGGGGAGCAGCGTCGTCGCGACCGGCTGGCTTTGAGCGGGAGCGGGGTCTGGCTTCGCCGAGGGGAGTGCCGGAAGGTCAAACAGCTCGCGGATTCGGGCGGCGAGGCGCGCCGGGTCGCGGTCGCCGTCGACCTCGACGGCCGCGGTCGCGTACATGCCCGTCCTCACTGCGGGAGTGCCGAGCACGAACCGGGCGCCGTCGGCGGCGGCCAGGCGATGGTTGACCGGCGCGGACGCGCCCTCGTAGTGCATCTCGACCGCGTCGAGCCAGTCGGGATGGGAGTCGAGGTAGGCGCCGGCGGCCTGCTGGTCGGCGTGGCGGCGGAAGACGAGAATGTCGGTCAGAGCCTCGGTGCCCGCCATCGCGTTGTGCGCCCCGGTGGGAAGCCGCACGACCTCGACGAGCTCGCCGAGCGCGGCCATGTCACGACGCGCCTTATCGGAGATCGCGTCGAGCGTGAAATGGGTGCTGATCAGGACCGCGACCGCGCAGGGTTCGAGCAGCCGCAGCGACTTGATCAGGAAGTAGTTGTGCAGCGTGTGCCGCGCGGCGTTGTACTTCGGGTCGTACTCGACGTAGTCGGCGAACGGCACGTTGCCGATCGCCAGCGCGAACGCGGCGTTCTTGAGCTTGACCTCGGAGAAGCTGCCGGTGAGGACCGTCGCGGCCGGGTGCAGGAGCTGCGCGATCGCCGCGGTGGACGGATCGAGTTCGACGCCGGTGACCGGCACCCCGGCCGGCGCCAGCGCCAGGAACATCCCGGACCCGCAGCCGGGCTCGAGTACCGGCCCGCCCCGGTAGCCGTACCGGTAGGCGAGCTGCCACATGACGGCGGCGATCTGCGGGTGCGTGTAGTGAGCATTGATGGTGGTGGACTGCGCCCGTGCCCACGCCTGGTCGCCGTCCGCACCAGCACGTGCGTGAGCGGCAGCGAGCGCCCGCACGGCCTCCTCGGCCTGGGCGGCGCGATCGGTTGAGAACAGCGCCTGAAGGCCGCCCCAGCCTGACCATTGCCGTAACTCGTCACGCTCGTCGTCCGCGGCGGTGCCACCCTCCGCGAGGCGACGGGTGAGCGAGCCGGCGGCGCCGAGCGCGGACAGGTTGGCGTTCCATCGCGCGACCGCCCCGGCGGGCACCGCCGTCGCGAGGCGCTGCAACAGAGAGGGATCTCGCGGCTGCCAGCGCTCGACGGGCGCGGCGGCGACGTCGGCGAGGCAGATGGTCGCGGGGACGGTGGAGGGCGGAGTCGGTGCGGGTGGATCGGCCGGGCGCTCGAACGTGGGTGCGGGCGGTGCGGCGAATAGATCGAAGGTGAGTTGTGTGGCGTCCGTGCTTTTGCTCATGGATGTGGGGGTGTGGTGAGAGGTCGGGTTTGGGCCCGGGGCGTAGTGCCTTCGGGCAAGCCGAATCGCCAGCCGCGCGGAGCCGGCTGGCACGGTGCGCGCGCGAATGGCGCGAGCGCGCAGAACGACAGGGCCCCTCCGGGGCGGAGCGGTTAGAGAAGGTCAGCGACGCGCGCGGGGGTTAGCCGCGCGGTGAGGTGTAGTGGCGGCGAACCTGCGCCACGAGCACGTTGTATCCGTGCTTTGCGAAGAACTGGGAGGAGAATTGGCCGAGCGCCCACAGCGAGCGGGCCGGCTCCTGGCCGGGATCGAGCCGCAGCAGCCACTCGGACGGAAGGAACTCATCGCGATCAAGCCGTCCGTACACGGTCCCTCGGTGCCTGAGCAGGATCATCCCGCGCCAGATTATGCGCGAGCGGTCCGTCGGATTGTTCGGCGTCGCCGGCACCGAGGAACCCTTCCTCACGCAGAGTGTCCCGCTCCCACGAAGCGAAAGCGCCCATCCGGTCGAGCACTCCGACGTATGCCCGCTGCTCGGCGACGGTCGGGGCCAGACAGCCGTAAGCCCGCAGGATGTCGTAGGCGCTCGGAACGTGCTCGTGGGTCACGAGCGCTCCGAGCAGGGGGCGCATGGCGGCAGCGGCTCGCCGCCCCAGACGGCCTCGGCCTCATCGGGTGTCCATCGGTGCCCGCAGTACGCCCGGTCGCCGGGCTTAGGTGGCCGGGCGTAGACGTGCGCCAGATCGTCGCGATCGACCGGATCGAACTGCTCATGGACGGTTTGCGGGATTACCGCGGTTGGGCTCATCGTCAGCTTTCTAGGCGGTGGTGGGTTGGGTTCGGCGCCACCCCTTGTAGGGGACGCGTTCGATAAGGCCGCGGTCGGCGAGGGCGAATAGGCTCGCGATCACGCCGGCGGACGAGCGGCCGAGCGCTTCAGCGATCGGCCGCGGCGAGATCAGTTCATGGCCGAGCAGGTCAAGCACCTCCTGCTGCGCGCCGGTCAACGGCAGGTCGGCTGCCGTCCGGGGCGTCGGGCGGCGCGCGATGCCCGTTCGCACGATGCGCAGGGGCACGTAGTTGGCGGTGTCTGGCTGGCCGTTGTCGTCGTGGCGGTTGTTCCGATGGCGGGCAGAGGAACCGCGGCGCGTTGAGAGGCGGCTCATGGCAGTAGGTTGGGGTTGGTTGCGTCGCGACGTCGGGTGACGAGCACCTGCACGGTGTATTCGAGGTCGTCATCGACGAAGGTGCGAAGCGTCCAGTACTGCGGCCCGGAATGGTGCGCGACGGGTGCCGGCAGGTAGTCGCGGCCGATGATGTTGCTGGTTCCGTTCATGACGCGCCGGCAGAACGCTTGGGCGCGGTGGACTTGCTCGGCGTTGAGCGGGGGGCGCTTGCGAGAGTTGCGCCCGGCGGTCGATCGCAGCGGCTGCGTGCGGGTCGCCATCACGCTCGGGAGGTGAGGTGCAGCAGGCCGCAGTGTGGGCAGGGGTACATGTTGCGCTCGACGCGGCCTTCCTGGCCGAGCGCCGTTTGGCGGCGCTGTTCGTCGCGCTGGAGCGCTTCCAGCGCGATCCGCGCCTTGCGGGGCGTCCGATACGCCTTCTTCCCGGTTTTGCAAAGGTCGCGGGTGGAGCGGCGCATGATCCGTTGCGCGGCCGGGGAGCGCGGGGAGAAGTTGAAGGTGTGCGGTGCGTAGGTGAGGGCGGCCTTAGACATGATCGGTGCGGCTGTTGGGGTGGCGGAGCTTGTGGAACAGGTCGTGGTGGCGGGTGGTCCAGAGGCTGGCGGCGCGCTCAGGTGAGAGGCCGATGCTCGACAGGTCCGGGTTCGGGTCGAGTTCCCGGGGGCCGGGCCACGCGGCGCCGTGCGAGTGGTTGAGGTACAGCGCCTCGCTGGCGCGGGCCCATTGGTCGGCGGCGTGGACCGCCGGGTGCTCGATGTCGATCTCGCCGGGATAGAACCCGAGGCTGGGGATGATCGCGGCCATCAGCGCGGCCTCAAGGGTCTCGAGCGCGTCTGTGTGAACCGCGAGCCAGCGTTTCACCGGGGCGGCGATGTCACCGATCACGTGCTCGGGGTCGTCATGGTGAAGCCCGGCGAGCTGCACGCGGACGTCGTGGCCGAGCCGCTCGAGCCGCTTGGATACCCAGTAGGCGTGCTCGGCGACGCTGTACCAGAACGGGATCTGGCCGGCGAAGCGGCAGACTTTCGCGAGTCCGTTGGCGATCGAGTTCAGATCGAACTGCTCGGGCAACGGGTGCGACATGTCGACGAACGCGCCGCTGAGGATCTTGACGCTGTAGCGCGGGTCGTGGGTGGTGGTGGGGTTCTCGCGAAGGGCTGTCATGGCAGCGGGGGGAGGTGGAGTCGGTGGTTTGGAGCGGGGTGTGTCAGGCGGCGGCGTACGCCCGGATGGACGCTTCGTGAGCGAACACGGTCATGGGGACCGCCTGGTGGCGTTCGGCCTGCGCCAGGTAGTCGGCGAGCAGCGCGTCGAGCTCGTCTTTCCCGCCGGGGCCGCGCGGGGAGAGGCCTTCCTCGACGATATGGCTTTCAGGGGTGGCCTGGCCGGAGGCGGCTATCTCCAGCAGTGCGGCGGGAACGTCCATCAGCTTGGAGTCATCGCCGCTGCCGAGCGTGAACAGGGCACGCTGCTGGCCGCGGATGGTGTAGATCGTGTGGAGCAACGTCTTGACGGTGGACTGTTTCTTTGCGGTTTTGGTGGTGGTTGGCATCAGGTGATGGGGTAGGGGGACAGGGTGCTTTCGCGACGAGCGAGGACGCGCATGAGCGGCACGCCCGCCGAAAGGTGGTCCGCAAGCCAGTTGCCGAACGGAGCCGCCAGCGCGGCGGCCAGGGTCGACTGAACCTCGTTGCTGATGCGCGGGATGCGCTCGCCGTGGCGCGCCTGCCATTCGGCGGCGATGTTCACCGCGGCGGTGCGGGCGGTCTCAAGCTCGTCGGACCAGACGGTCGCGAGGTCGTACGCGCGCAGCATCTCGGAACGGCTGAAGCGCTGGAGGTCGCCGTCGCAGAACGGCTCGAGCTGATCGGCGATCAAATCGTGGGGAGCTGCGAACGGGTCGGTTGTGGCTAGTGCGGACATTGATGTGGTCTCCTTAGGGGTGGTGGGCGTTCACCTCTAGGACGAGGTGAACCACCGGTTTGGGAGAGAAATGAAGAAGGGAGGCTGCGGCGGCCCGGCGTTAGACGCCGACGGGGGTTTGGCGCAGCGTGTCGGGCGTCGGCAGCTCGATCGCGAGCAGCATGCGAGCGAGGTCGGCGCGGAGTTCAACGAACGCGACGCCGCGCGTGTCGCGCCCCCACAAGGCCGCCGCGAAGTCGAAGATGGAGCCGCCCTGGTGGCAGCCGTAGCAGTACCAGGAGCCGTTGGGGTAGGCCTTCAGGCTGGCGGTCCGCTCGTCGTGAAACGGGCAGGACATGTAGCCGCTGGCGGACAGCTCGATGCCAGTTAGGCGGGGCATCCACTCGCGCGCGTCAAGGTTCTTGAGCGCCGCGTGCGTCTGCTCGATCGAGGGGTCCTCGAGCCGGATGCCGGTGACGGGCCCGGTGTTGGGCACGTACGGCGGCGGGGGCGGCTTCGGGTCGGTCAGCCCGGCGACGAGCTCGGCGAGGTCGTAGGCGCGACTGCCCGAAAGGCCGACGATCCGTACCGGCTGGCGCGGATCGTGCTTGTAGTTGTAGGTGCCTGGGGGGCGGAGCATGCTCACGCGCGAGAGGCCGGAGCTGAGGTCGGCGCCGAGCGCGCCCGCGAGCTTGCGGTTCGCGGTCATGACCTCGTCGATGTCGGCGAACGCTTTGAGCAGCCAATAGGCGTGCCGGCGGCCCGGGGTCCCGCTTATCCGTAGCCCCTGAGAGCGTGTCGTTGACGTCGCCTTGGATTGTTGGGGCCGTCCGGGGCGACGCTTATCTTGAGCGCGTCTTCGACCTGACTGGTGAGCTTGAGGGGTTGCGCTGGTGTTGGAGCACGAGAGGGTTGGGTGTGGGGTTGCCGCCGGCCGCGGAGACCGCCGAGCCGTAGGCGAGGTGGGGTTCGTGGCTGGCGGGCGCGCCGTCGGGGAGGGGCAGGTCGACGGGTTTGTGGTGCGGCGCGTGGTGATGCCAGGCTCGGGCGTGGCGTCGTTTACCGTGGTCGGCCCCGACGGGCTGCCTGTCGACACGGTGGAGCGGTATCTCGCGTGGTTGTCGGCGATCGAGCGCTCGCCGAACACGGTACGTGCCTATGCGCATGATCTGAAGCTTTACTGGTCGTTTCTGGGCGTACGCGGGCTGTCGTGGGAGAGCCCGTCGGTGGAGTCGTTGGGCGAGTTTGCGGCCTGGCTGCGAGCGCCGGCCGACAACGTGATTGTGTTGGACGACCGGGCTGCTCGGCGGGCACGGCGGACAGTCAACCGCGCGTTGAGTGCCGTGATCGGGTTCTACGAGTATCACCAGCGCAATGGGGTCGAGTTCGCCGACGCGGTGATTGATTACACGCGTTCGGGGCGCGGGGGCTACCGCCCATTCTTGGAGGGGATCGCCAAGGGACGGCCGCGAGGTCGGGTCGGGCGATTGCGGGAGGACCGTCGATTGCCGCGGACCTTGAGGATCGAGCAGGTCCGGGCGATCATCGCGGTGCAGGAGCGGTTGCGCGACCGGTTCTTATTCGCGTTGTTGGCGCTGACCGGGATGCGGGTCGGGCAGGCGCTGGGACTGCGGCACAGCGACTTTGTCGGGCATGAGCGGCGGATCGACATCGTGTTCCGTGATGACAACGCCAATGGCGCACGGGCCAAGAGCGAGGGGTCGATCCCGATTACTGGTGAGCTGGTGCGCTGCTACTCGGACTACATGCACGAGGAGTACGGCGATCTGGACTCCGACTATGTGTTCGTGAACCTGTGGGCCGGCCGGGTTGGCGTGCCGATGAGCAGTGAGACGGTGGCGGACTTGGTTCGGCGGACCAGGCGACGGGTGGGGTTTCACTTCACTCCGCACATGTTGCGCCACACCTATGCGACGTTGGCGTTGCGCGCCAAGGTGCCGATCGAGGTGATCAGTCGGCTGGTGACGCACGCCTCGATCGAGACCACAAGCGGAACCTATGTGCATCCGTCGGTCGAGGATCTGCGTGAGGCGCTGACCGAGGCCGGAATGTTCGACGTGGTCGGCGAGCTGTTGTGAGGGTCTCGTTGGCCACCGCGAGCGTGCTGCGGGTGATCGACGCCGCGGCGGCGCCGGCGATCGAGCCCGAGGCGTGGGGTGAGGTGCTGGCGGGCGTGGTGCGCCCGGAGTTCGCGGTCGACGTGTATTTCCCTGACCGTGAGGATCTGATCCTGTTCGGACATGGGTGTGCGGTGGCGAGCTGCCGGCGGCGAGGGAACAATCGGCCGGGGAGGACCGGGGAGAAGTGGCTGTGTTTGTCGCACTATGAGAACTGGTTGGACGCAGGTCGACCGGCGCTGGATGAGTGGCTGGAGGTCGACGCGGTGTTGTTGACGGCGTGGAAGCGGCAGCTGCAGCCGTGCGCGGCGGCGGGATGCCCGCGGTCGCGCTGCTCGAGCTGGTGGTGCTTCTTTCACCGCAAGCGATGGATCGACGCCGGACGGCCGGACCCAGAGACGTTCGCCAATGACGCTCCCGATGCGCCGGTCGGCGAGCAGGAGTGCGAGGTTCCAGGTTGTGGGTTTCCGGCGATGCGCCGGACGGGGCGGCTGTGTGACGCGCACAAGCGCACCGCTGGCTGGTGTCGCTACAAAGGGACCGCCGGAGACGTGGACACCTTCCTGGTGTTGCTGGCCGGGGCCGAGCGACGGCTGGTGCCTCACTATGACTTCACCGCCCTGTGGGAACCGGTGCGGTCAGAGCTGCGGTTCGCGATCCAGCAGCGCCGCGATGAGAACCGCCACGCGCTGGACTACCGGCGGGTCGCGAACGCCGCGAGGTTCATCGCCGGGTTGCATGTCGGCTCGCTGTTGCAGCGATCGGAGCGGTGGTGGGATGCGCAGTTGCGGGCAATGACACCGGGCAACAGCGCCAGCCCAGAGGTCGCGTTCGTCCGCTACGCGCGGTTGGAGTTGGCGCGGTTGCGTGACCGTGCCTACCAGGTGGATCCTTATGCGGGAGATGTGTGGTTGATCGAGGCGTTGGGGATCCCGGAGTTCGCCTATCAGGCCGAGCGCACGATCAGCTTCGCGGAGATCGATCCGGTGTGGTTGCGCGAGCTGGTGAAGCGGTGGGCGCGCTGGCGGCTGCGGGCCGGGGCGTCGAGCCCGAGCTCGGTCGCCGGGCAGGTGGGTGGCATCAAGAAGTTCAGCGACTTCCTGCACGTCTGCGGTGAACCACTGGGGTCACCGGAGGCGTTGACGCGCGAGTTGCTTGAGGACTACCGCGCGCACGTGCGGACGCTGCGTTACTCGAGCAAATACAAGCATGCACTGGTCGGCGCGCTGAAGGTGCTGTTAGACGAGGTCCGCGCAAACGGTTGGGAGCCGCGGCTGCCGGCGACCGCGGCCTACTACAAGGGCGAGGTTCCCGCGATCCGGAAGAATCTCCCGCGGGCGGTCGACGAGTTTGTGATGCGACAGATCGAAGCGCCGGAGAACCTCGCGCGGCTGCCGACCGCGACCAGTCGCGCGGCGGTGACGATGCTGATCCGCACCGGATTGCGGACGATCGACGCGACCCGGCTGCCGTTTGATCCCGTGGTCATGGATGCCGCGGGCGCGCCTGTGCTGCTCTACCACAACCACAAGCTCAAACGCGAGGCGGCGATGCCGATCGATGACGTCGTGCTCGCGGCGATCCGCGGGCAGCAGGTCTTCGTCGCGGGCCGTTTCCCGGAGGGGTGCGGGTGGCTGTTTCCCGCCGAGGGACGGCTGAACCCGGGCGGCGCAGACCCGCTGCCGGGAGGGACGCTGCGCCGGCAGATCCGCGTGTGGCTTGATCAGGGCGAGGTTCGCGATGCGCGCGGTCAGAAGGTGAAGGTCACTCCGCATCAGTTCCGGCATACGTTGGCGACGCGGATGATCAACAACGAGGTGCCGCTGGTGGCGATCAGCCGGCTGCTGGATCACAGCTCGATCGCGATGACCGAGGTCTACGCCCGCCTGTCTGATGAGGCCCTCAAGCGCGAATTTGAGAGCTACCAGCAGCGGGTGAACATCAAGGGCGAGGTCATCTCGATCGATCCGGGCGGGCTGGTGTCTGAAGCCGCATGGATGAAGGAGCGGATCGCCCGCGCTAAGCAGACGCTGCCCAACGGCTACTGCGGGCTGCCGCTGCAGCAGTCCTGCCCTCACCCCAACGCGTGCCTGACCTGTGATCACTTTCTGACCACCCGCGAGTTCTTGCCGGTCCACCGCGAGCAGTTAGCCCAGACCGACCGGCTGATCGAGGAGGCCGTCACGCAGGGCTCGGCGCGCAAGCGCGAGATGAACGAGCACGTCCGCCTGAACCTCGTGCGCGTCATCGAAGGACTCGAATCCCTGGCGGCTGAGGACAGCGATGAGGACTGACGCCTCTCCACTGACGGCCGCCGCGCAACGCAAGCGCCAGAGCGCGCTGGAGCGCGCCCAGGAGGCCTTGGCCGGGCTTGACCGCGACGGGCTCCCGGTGACCTTTCAGAGTGTCGCGGCCCGCGCCGGCGTCTCACGCCAGTGGCTCTACAAGAATCCCGAGCTGCGCGCGGCGATCGAAAGCCTTCGCGCGCGGGAGCGCTGCCGCACGCTGGTCCCGGTCGCGCAGCGCACCAGCGATGTGTCGCTGCGCCAGCGCAATCTCGCGCTGCTTGAAGACAACAAGCGGCTGCGCCGCGAGAACACTGAGCTCAAGGAGCAATGCGCGCGTCTGATCGGCGAGCTGCGTGCGCGCGGCCCTGGCCCTCGCTGAGCACCGACGTTAGGCCGCTACGCGCCCAGCAGCTCTGGTGAGGCGGTCCCGCAGCCACACGAACTGACGCCCGCGCAGTTTCTGCCCGGGGATTGGCCGGTTAGCACAGCAAAACCGCCAAGTCATATGTTGAGCCGCCACGGCCGCAGCCGAAGCAATACCGCCCCTGACCCCAGCGGGTGGGGTCGAACGGCGTTGGTCAGCCTGGTCGGTCGGGCGCGAGCCGGGGCGGGCACGGGGGTGGTCCGCCCGCGGTTGCCGTTCGTCCTCGTCGGTTAGATGGCCTGTTTGACGACCATCGTGACGAACGTCAAGGTGGCTGTCCCGGCCTTTCCGGTGACCTGCCAGCAGCCTGCTGTCGGGAAGTAGACGCCGCTGGCTTGAAATCCTGTGAAGCCGTAATTGGGGAAGTCTGTTCGCAGAGGCGGAGCAGGGGCGTCCAGTCGGCGACCGGTGATCCGCAGGTGGCCGCGGACGTTTCGCCACCAGCCGAACTTCATTGCCACCGAGCCGTCGAGCTTGGGTCTGGCAACGATCACACCGGATGGCCACAGCCCTCCGACCCAGAGCCGGCCGTTTCCGGCCGCGAAGTCTGAGCCGAAGAGCGCCCGTTGCGATACGCCCGGTGGCGGGACCCATGGCCGCGGGAGCGTCACGGGGCAATCCCCGGCTAGCGATCTTGAGGCCTGGCGCGTGCTTGCCGAGGTGGCCGCGCGCGCGTGGTGGCCTCCGCAGCCGGCCAGGACTGCGATAACGAGGAGCGACCCGATGCCGACGCTCGTCCTCATCATCTCCCATGATCCTCAGATCAGGGGCTGCGCGCAAGGATTGGCGAGCTCGCCCCTCACGCCAGCTGCGGCCGCTGGCTTACCCCGACGGTGCTCAGCGGACAGACCGCGTCCGGGCCGGTCGTCGCGAGCGACGCGCCGGGTGACCAGACCGCGGTATGGCTTGATACCCGGGGACACATTCTCATCACGTCGCGCTCTGCGAAGCGCAACTGGTCGCCGGCTCGCGCTGCGACCCGGCGGCGAGGGCTCAGCCGCAGTGTGGATGTCGGTCAACCCGCGCGGCGCCGCGATCATCGCCTGGACACGCGCGCACTACCCCGCAGGTCGCGAGCTCGTCTCCTTCCGCGCGCGGGCCATTCGGTGCCTGGCACGCACCCGTCGACGTCGGCGCCGGCGAACACCCAGCCGGGGCTCTCGACCGGATGGATCCGCGACGATCGTCTTGGCGCGACTAGTCACCGCCGACCATTCCGCCTACGACGTCATCGACGCGGCCGTCCACCCGTTCCAGACGATTGGTGTGCGCGACAGCGGGCGAGGGACGAGACGGTCGAGGCAGGCGTTCACTCCGCCTGCGCGCCCGATTGGATTCGTGCTCTTGCCGCACGTTCGCCGATCCGCGGCGCCCCGCTAGTGTCCGGATGCGATGCGGTGGTGCATGTGGTCTTCGTGGATCGGCCTGCTGTGCGCGTGCGTGGCCGTGGCGGGGTGCGGAGGCGCCACGACGTTGATCGTCCGCACCACGACCCCGGCCCCGGCCCAGTCGTCGGCGGACGCCGATATCGGGTTCCCGGTGCTCGCGACCAAGAACACCACTCGGGTATCCGGTGAGGACCCGATCACTGACGCCGCAGGTGTCGCGCGCGCGGTCTATCCCTCGGTGGTTCCCGGCACCCACCCGCCTGTCGTCACGGTCGCCCCGACCGACGACTGGCAGGCGGCGATCGCCGCGTCGGTCCTGATGTCTACGCCGATCCGCGCGCCCGTGTTGCTGTCCGGTCCGGCGAGGCTGCCGGTGGTTACGTCCCGGGCGCTTAGCGTGCTCGCGCCGACCGGGTCGGGTGCGCTCGCCGGCGTGAAGGTGATCCGGGTGGGGGACGTCCCTGCCGTCAAGGGCCTGCGGTCGGCGGCGATCTCCGGGAACGGGCCGTACGTCCTGGCCGCCGCGATCGACCGCTATGCGACCGCGGCCGCGGGCAAGCCGAGCCCCGACGTGGTGATCGCCTCGGCCGAAGACCCGGCCTATGCGATGCCGGCGGCTGGTTGGGCGGCCGAGAGCGGCGACCCGGTCCTGTTCGTGTCCTCCACTGGCGTTCCCGCGGCCACCGTGGAGGCGCTCCAGTCCGATCAGCATCCCCACATCTACGTGCTCGGTCCCGCCAGCGTGATTCCCGACAGCGTCCTGACCCAGCTACGGTCATACGGCACGGTGACGCGTGTGGGCGCGCAGGACCCGGCGGCCAATTCCGTCGCCTTCGCGATCTATCGCGACCCGCCGTGCGTTGTGGACCAGGCGTGCGCGCACGTCCCGAATAGTTTTGGGTGGGCGATGCGCAGCCCCGGCCACGGCTACACCCTGCTCAACGCTGAGCGGCCGCTCGACGCGGCCGCCTCGGCCGCGCTGTCGGCTAGCGGCAGCTACGGCCCGCAGCTCGTGCTCGACTCCGGCAACGCGCTGCCGAGCTCGGTGCTGAATTTCTTCCTGTCCTACGCTACCCCGGGCTACACGCAGGAGGGCCCCACCGCCGCCGTCTACAACCACGGCTGGGTGATCGGGGATCCCAGCATCATCTCGGTGTCGGTCCAGGCCGAGATGGACAGCCTTCTCGAGGTCACGCCGGTGCCCCAGAAATAAGCCACGTGAGCATCGATACCAGTCAAAGCCCGCGGATGATGTGAACGTCCGAAACGCCGGCGAGCCCATGTGCGGCTCGATCCCGCATTCGCGTTGCAACTGCGCGAACGGATCCGGCGCTCATCTAACCGCGGTGGCACGAGCAGTCGGCCTTCCCCGACTGCGACCGCAGCGCGGCCTAGCGTGCGCGCGCGATCCGTTGTCCTGATGGCTCAGAGGCGGCTGCCAGTCTGCTGGCGCGCCCAAGCGGCGGCTCCACGGTCAGACCCCGGTTGCCGATTCGCGCGGATCGTCGGGCTCGAGGCGCTGAAGCGCCGCGCGGATACCGGCTTCTCCGCCCGCCAGCTCGGGCAGGACGGGCCGCAGCCGCTCAGTGCGCGCGAGCGTGATCAGCAGATCGCTGATCGTCGTGTCAGTGCGTCCGTCCTCGAGCGCCCGAGCCGCGGTCCCGATCAATACTTCGCTTACCTCGTCGTTGGGGCGCACGTCAAACCCGTGAAACGGGTCCACCGACGGCCCGGCCTCAGCACCACGAGCGCGCCGCCATCGCGTTCGCGAACGCCCGCGACGCGGCCGGTCAGCCGGCGTGGAGTTGACCAACCGCTGATTCACGGCATCGCGAACGCGCGTCGCGTCGAGGCTGAAGTCCCGCAGGATGCTCATCGCCACCCCCTCCTCGATCGCGGTCAGAGCGAGCAGGATGTGCTCCGTCCCCACATAGTTGCTGTGCAGGACCAACGCCTCTTCGCTGGCCTGATGCAGGATCTGCTTGGCCCGCGGGGTGAACGGCATGAATCCCTCGACCGGCTCGTCGAGGGCCGCGACATGTCGCGCGACCGCGAGGCGCGCCTTCTCCAGCGACACGCCCAACGACCCGAGCACCCTGGCGGCCACACCATGCTGCTCGCGCAAGAGTCCAAGCAACAGGGCCTCGGACCCGATGTGACTGTGCCGAAGCGCGCGGGCCTCCTCCTGCGCGAGCACCACGACCTGGCGAGCGCCCTCCGTGAACCGATCAAACACCCCTACAGCATCCCACCGCGGCGACCCACGACGACCGTCCGCACAGCTAGGCGCAGCTCAAGCGCCCGCAGACGCCTCAGGCGGGTCGATCGCGCTGTCCCGGCGTCTGATCGCTTCTCGGATCTTCTTTTCATCGATCCCGAGCTCAGACGCGAGCCGGATAGCGGTCCGCTCGCGCGTCAGCGCAAGCCACACATCATCGATCTCGATCTCGGTCCGACCGTCGTCCAACGCCATCGACGCCGCCGTCATCAACAACCGGCGAAGCGGCACCGAAGGAACCACCTGGACCCCACCGACCGAACGCGCGACCGGCTCGACCACCGGAACCGGGACGCCACGATCCGCAGGGATCAAACCTGCGGGCAACGCCTCGATGACCGCCCCGCGGATCGCCTCCGGATACAGACCCCATCCCTCACGCAAGATCCGCATCGCGACGCTCTCCGCCTCAAGAGCGATCCCAATCAGGAGATGCTCAGTCCCGACCGAGTTCGTTCCCAACGCCAGCGACTCGCGAAACGAAAGCTCCAAGACCTTCTTCGCGCGCGGAGTGAACGGAAGCTGCGCCCCGGGCGGACGCTCACGCTGCTCCTCGCCGGAAACGATCTCCAATAGCCGGACACGCACCGCGTCCTCGCTCACCCCCCGCGCCCGAAGGACCTCCGCCGCGCCGCCGCCCGACTCGCGAAGCAGGCCGAGAAGAAGATGCTCGACGCCAACGGCGTTGTGACCGAGCGCCCACGCCTGCTCCTGAGCGTCGCTGACCGCCCTTCGCGCCGCCGGTGTGAACCGCTCAAACACCCATCAAGCATCCCACCCATCGACGAGACCGGCAACCAGCCCCAATCCACCAGTGCTCATCACCGGAACGCGAACTGCGATGTCAGCTCGGCCGGCAACGCCGGTCGCCAGCAGTCTGATCCTGGTTCTCGTCGAGCGGCTCGTGCCAGCCTCAAAGCAGCAGCTGTTGCCGCTCAGGCTACTTTCCCATTCGACATATAGTTGGACCCTCGCGCAGGGGGGACCCACTGTCGGGCGTCATCCTCGTTTGATGTTGATCCAGATCGGAAGGTTGATCATGGGTCGGCCGATGACCTTTCCGTCGGCCGCGAGCCAGGTCATCCGGACGGTGGCGGGGACGCCCGCCACCGCGCCCACTGGGGGTTCATGCGGGCGGCGGCGACGCCGGGCTTGCGCCTGGACGGCGCCGATTATCAGCGCTGCGAGGTTGTCATGGACTGAGGCGGTTGCTTTGAGCCCGTTGAGATTGATCGTGGCTCCTAGGGGCGTGGGTCCTGGGCTCGGTCGAAATGGTCCCAGTGCCACCCGCGCAACCCCGTCGGGGACGACTATCACGGCCAGCGTCCCGCCGGCCCGCGTTCCTTGGTAATCCGTGTCGCTGATGCCACGGGCGAGAAACGTCGCGACACTCACGGGTCCGCTGGCGCCCAGGCCAGCGATCTGGCTTCGCAACGCGATGTCGAGTCCTTCGGATGCCCCGGTGCCTGCAAGTCTCACCGGGATGATCGCCACCTTGGCTCCGAGCGCCGGGATGGAGACGGCACGAACGAGCGGCCAATCCGGTATCCCGAAGTGCTTCCTGATCTGAGGCGGGAGGTGAGGGATTGAGTAGACGCCCAGCATGTTGGGTTGACGGTCGGCCTTGGTTTGGGGTCGTCGCAGCACCGAGAGGTTGTCGATGAGCTGCTGGCGCGCTGAGTACGTCCGACCGCCGCCGCTGGCGGAGGTGGGTCGGTGTCCTCCGAGAAACACCACAGCGATCGCCGCGATGGCGATCGCGACCGCCGCCGCGCACGCAGCAGCGATGTTGCCGGTCGTGGGCTTTTGCGGCGAGATTGAACCTCCCGGTCGGATTGGGGCTGCGCGAGGAGGTCGCGAACGCAGTCTGCTCCACCAGCGGGTGGCTTGCCGGTTGGCGTGTCGCTCGACGGCGTCGAGCAGGTGACTCTCGATCAGATCGAAGTAGTCGTTCATTGCTCACTCTCCTTCATGCGTTTTCGAAGGGACGAGAGCGCTCGGCTGACGCGTTGGCGCACGGCCTCCTCGGAGCTGCCAACAGCAGCCGCAATCTCACGGTAGTCGCGCTCCTCGATCACTCGGGCATGGACGGCCACACGCTGATCCTCAGGAAGCCGCGCCATCAGATCCAACACCGCGGCGCCTTGCCCGACGAGCTCGTCGACCCGCTCGAGGTCATGGTCGTCAACCGGCTCGCGGGGAATTCCGAGCCGCCGGCGCGCGCGTTGTTCCGCGCGCCCCCGGCGTTTGCTATCCCGGGCCTTGTGCCGAGCGATCGCGCTCAGCCACGGCAAGGCGGTCGGCTGTTCGGGTCGATATCGCGCAGCGCTCAACAGCGCGGCAGCAAACACCTCCGCTGCGAGATCGGCCGCGAGTTCGCGGTCGCCGGTCTCGCTGACGAGCACGGCGAGCACGCCCGGGAGGTGACGTCGATAGAACAAAGCGAATGCCGTCCGCTCGCCCACTGCGCTTGCCGCGAGAAGCGATGCGTCATCGACCGGGTGTCCGGGATCCTGCATCTATGAAGAGATCGAAGAACGCAACCGGGCTGTGACAAACCAGCGCGAGACCGTTCATCACCGCGGCCTTTCCGTTCCGCCGAAGGGGTCCATCTACCAGTCAGACCGGACCCTACGGGGTCCAACGGCGTGCCGAACGGAAACCTAGCTGGGTGGCAACATCAGCAGCAGCTTCTCGAGTTCGCGCCGCAGTTCCAAGAAGTCCGCGCCGCGTGTCGTGCGGCCCGAGAGCAGCGCTGCGAGGTCATACACCGAGCCTCCCAGCCCGCACCCGAAGCAATACCAGCCGCGGCCCGCCTCCGGATACACGTGCAAGCTCGGGTGCCGGTCGTCATGGAACAAGCAGCGCAGCTTGCCCGAGCGTCCGACCCGCAGCCCAGTCAGCCGCTCGAAATACACCGGCGGCGGCACCAACAGCAGCGGATCGGGCGAGACGCGATCATTCGAAGACACGCCCGCGAGTGAACGAGCAGGCAAAACATCGCTCGCTGTCGTTTCGCATACGGATACGGGGTGGAATGGGCAAGTCACCTTTCCTGAGCGGCCCACCGCCAGCGCGGTCAGCCGCTCGAAATACACCCGCGGCGCGATTGCATCGAGCGAGTCACCCGTCCTCAGCCGAACCCCACCGACGTCGCGGACCAGCGTTCGGGGCGACTCCGGGGGGAGTCGGCGCTCAATATCCGCCAACCATGATCCGGGGTCCGGGCGACAGCTCAGCAGTCGCACCGCCACCGGCGGCGAGTGCTTCTTGTTGAACGAGCCCGCAGCTCGAAGAACCCTCGCCGCGTCGCTGCACTGCGCGTCGGCGCCAAGCTTCAATGCCAGACGACGGTTGACCCGTTCGATGACATCCAACGGCACCGACTCGCGCAAGAACCAATAGGCGTGACAGTTGTGCTGGCTACCCGAGCCAACAACCATCCCGGGGGCGGGACGGAATGCCCGCAGTGCCGCCACCGCGTCGCTGGTGTCACAGTCGACCCACACCACATCAGCGGTCTCGACGAGATCAGAACGGCCGCCACCACGCCGGCGCCGAGGGATCACGCCGACGAACACGTCGGCCTTCGACGCCACCGCCATGATCGTCTCGGTGGCCAGATCCAATCGCCCCGCCGGCCGAAAGAACCGGCGCATTCCCTCGTCGGTCCTGGCACGGACCTCGACGAAGGACCGCGGCGGAGCTCGCCGAAAAAGCGCGGTCAGGAAGCTGCTAGTGACCAGGCGTCGGTCCGAACTCATGGACAGGCCCACGATCCGATCGACCCTCGCGAGCCAGACCGGCTCGCTCCGTCAGCGACATGTCGCCGACACGCATCCTCCGACCCAGGCGGACGATCACAACGAGGGCTCCGGATAACGCCGGTCGCGACGGTCATGGTCGGCGGGTGCGGGAAGCCGTCGAGGAGGGACTGCGCGTCGTCGCGGTCAATGTCGGTCCACGCCAGATGGGATCGGCTGACCGATGTGCGATCACCCGCCTTGCGGTCGTGCAGCGCGATCCCGATGTACACGTCGATGTGGCGTGCGAGCGCTTCGATGAGCACGCCGGCGTTGGCCAGCCGATCGGCGGAGAGGAACTCGCGGCCCATCTCTGACGGGCTGGACGGTTCCGGCCAGCGAACGTCAAGCCAACGTCCGGCGCGGCCGTGGGCGGGCCCGGCGAGCATCCGCAGATACGAGTCGAGCGCGCGGTTCACCTGGCGTCGTCGGCGATCTCGTCGATCCTGACCTCACGCGTGCCGCCGGCGATCGCCACCTGCCAGTGACCGGGCGCCTGGATCGCCTGCTGCAGGAGCAGCTGGCCGAGCAGCTCGGCGCTGTCGAGGCTCGCGAAGTCGTATTCGGCGCATAGCGCCGGACCGTCGCTGAGCCGGGGGTCGCGGCTGTCGTTTATGGTGAGCCGGTAGGCGGCGGTTGCTGTCGCGGACATCAGGAGTTGGACGGGTCGGTAGGGGTCGTGGGGTTGCGCGGTTGCTGCGGCGCTGCGGGCTGGTAGGGACAGCGCCTGAGCTCGGTGTGGATCTCCCCGGCGATGTCGGAGAGGTGAAAGCCGAGGCCGGGTTGACGCGCGTGGCGTAGCAGCCGTCCGGCCCTGGCAACGAGATCGGCCGCCTCGGACAACGCCCCGTAGGCCTGGAGGTCGGTCGGCGCCTCGTTCGCTTCCCGGTAATGCTCGCCGGGCGGGTGCGGTGTGTCGAGAAGCGGGCCGACGGCGCTCATCAGTCGTCGGCCTCGGCGACCTCGGGTGTGAACGCGGCGATGAACTCGAACTCGCCGTCTATGAGCGGCACCTGATCGGGGTAGCGGGACGCCCATGCGAACAGCTGCGTCATGGTGAGCTCGCCGCGGCGCATCGCCGCGATCCGCTGCTCGGCGGTCATCTCCCAGAGCGGCGCGAGGTGCTGGCGCTTGCGCTCGAGGCGAGCCTCGGTGGACGCCCAGTAGTTGGGGTAGTTGGCCAGGTCGGGCTCGCCCGTGCGGTCGCGATACTGGCGCGGGTCGGGACGTTCGGTGGTGGTGTCGGTAGTTGTGGCGTTGGTCTTGTTCATTCGGGGTGCTCCAGGTCGGTGTTGGTCTCGCCTCCCGCCCGGTTTGACTGCCGCCGTGCGGCAGTCACAATCCGCTGGCGGGGCGTGACCCGGACCAGAGCCGGGCGTGTCCGCGCCGTGGCCGTCGTGTCCGGCGAGCCGGTCGATCGCGGCGGGGTCTGGTTGGGTTTTGATGGGAGGCATGAGCGGGTGGATTGACGGTGAGTGGGGGGCGTTGAGCGCCGAGGTCTCCCTGCGCCGCGCCTGGGGGCGCGGCGATCGTCCGGAGGGCGCGTCAGCGCGTAGGCAGAGAGCGGGCGTGGTCTTGGGCTACGGGACCGCCCACGTTTCAAGGCAGGCAGCGAGCAGCAGCAGCGCGACGACGATCGCCGCGATGCGCCAAAGCGAGCGGAGAGGCACGCGGCCTCGGGTGACGAGCCACCAGCTGACCGGGCCCGCAACGAGCGCGAGCAGCTCGGCGGGCGCGTTCGGGATGTAAGGCAGCAGCCGCGAGCCCCACGTGCCGAGTTCGACGGCGAGGGGAACCACGTTGGCGGCGAACACGACGCCGAGCAGAACGTCGCCGATGCGGCGCAAACGGCCGGCATGGTTTTGGACCGCAGCGGCCGCGGCGAGCGGCGCGAGCGCAACCCGGGCGTTGTGAAACCAGAGGTTGAGCGCAGTGGCGGTGTCGTGCGCGTTGGGGTCGTGGGGAGCGACGCGCCAGTCGAACGGCACCAGGGCGTGCGCGAGCCCGCGAACCGGGCCGACGGCCCCGACCGCGGCCGCGAGCAGCAGCAGGCCGGCGAGCGTCGCGAGGTAAGCGAGCAGGTACGGGCGCAGCCGGTGCAGGCCGACGCGAGGGCTCCCGACAGAACTGGTCACGATTGCGGCAACCACGAGTCGACGAGATAGCGGCCGCCCTGGCGGGCGAGGCCGACGTAGGTGACGTGGTACTGCGCGGGCAGCGGCGCCGTACCGGGCGTGGAGGTTTGGCTGGCGGTCACGAGCACCCACTGGCCGGCGGCGTCGGCGAGCCCCGGAGCGAGCGTCTCAACCTTGCACGTGTTGGTCACGTCGGTCGGGCCGGTGTCGCCCTGCTGCTGGGTGGGGGAGGCCAGCGCGAGCTGCTCCTGGGTGCGAGCGCCGCCGACGGAGAGCGCCTCGAGCTGCCGCTCGTGCGCGTGTAGGTCAGCGGTCGTCCAGTTACACCACAGCGCCGCGTACTGCTCGATCGCGGCTTGCGGGCTCGCCCCGCCCGCACTGGGGGCGGTGCGCTGGCTGGTGGTGATGGTCCGGGCTGACGCGGCGGCCGTG
>Ga0335078_10001215_pt1 | contig 39160 bp, 34 predicted proteins | sample Lox_Sample_32_FD_206711 | JGI IMG/M metagenome (GOLD analysis project Ga0335078, IMG submission 206711) | Soil microbial communities from Loxahatchee National Wildlife Refuge, Florida, United States - Lox_Sample_3.2 | ecosystem: Environmental > Terrestrial > Soil > Wetlands | place: USA... | reverse complement strand
GGCCACATCCCGGTGTGGACAGACGCCAAAAAACAAAGCCCGGATCCCCGCAAAATGCGGGAACCCGGGCCTTGAAAACGAACAACCGGTTACTTGCCGACGTATGTCTTCGGAGAACCCACACCGGTACACTTGTCGAAGCCGGTCTTGCACGACGACCCGCCAAGCGTGATGTCGTTAAAATCGGCAGCATACTCGGTCGAGTTCGCGAGTTCGTTGTAAATCATCGTGAGTTCGGCCACGCTGCCCTTGGCCTTGTTTCCGGCTGCGTTCACGATGCCGGCCATGGTCGGCGAAGACCAGCTCGTGCCGCCCACCGAATACCAGCCTCCCTCGATCACGATGCCCGCGCAGCAGAAGTCAGCCGAGATGTCCGGATACCCGCGCTGTGTTCCCACGATGCTCTGGACGCCGTCCTGATAGGCCGGACGCGGTTCGTAGGGACTGCTGTCGCCGCCGCCTCCACCGGAGTACCACTGCTCGCTGACGAAATTGCCGTGCTGATCGCGGTTGAAATACGTTCCGCCGACCGAAACGACATTGGGCGATGAACTCGGATAAATGCTGTGCCCGAGGCCGCTGTCGCCGCTCGAGGCGAAGTAGACGACTTTCTTGTTCTTGAAGAGTTTGTCCTGCGTGCTCTCCGTGCTCCACTCCGGATCTCCCCAACTCATGCTGACCACGCCCCCGCCGGCTGCCTTCACAAGCTTGGTGGCGAGTTGTACGGCTGACCAGGTCGGATCGGTCGCGCACGTGCCGGTGTTGCACAGCTTGGAGACGACGAGATAAAGCTTGGCCTGCGGCGCCATGGCGTGCGCCCACTCAATGTCCAGACCCTCTTCGACCTCCCAGTCGGGCTCTACTTCGGGTTGTTTTTTGCCGGGCCAGACTTGCGTGAAGTCAGCCTGCGGAATTCCGTAGAACGTGGAGAACTGCGCCAGATCGGAGGCCGCAGTTGGATAGTAGCCGGCATCGACGATGGCGATTGCGCCCCATCCGCCGGTCGGCACCGCCGTGGCGGTCGCCACCGGGCATCCCGCCGTCACCGCGACCAGTTGATACACACATGCCACTGTGCCGGGAGTTTCCACGCCCGAGGGCGGGCCGCCCTGCGGTTTATCGGAATCGACAAAGAAATAATTCGTGTGATGATGCCCCATCCGCGGCATGCTCGATGCCGGATAGATAATTCTGTGGCCGTTGAATACCCCTTCCACGCGTTGCTGCGCAGCCGCTGGAGTCGCAGCCATTCCCACAAACACAGCCGCCCCCACTGCCAGAACCGCCAAAACTGCAATGAAACCTTTCATTCCCTCGCTCCTGTCGTTAGTGCCTTGATTCAGGCCGTCCGTAATCATGACGGGTGGACGTTGCAAAAGCAAGGCAGAAACCTACTATCCGGCCCTATTGACGCGCCGTTGCGCAATGCTTTGCACACCGAAAAGATGACTGCGAGGTAAGGGGAAAGCTGGAAGCTGAGAGCCATAAAGTCAGAGCCAAAAGCTGGGAGGCCAGAAGCCCCTCACCCAATCAGCGCCGCCGAGGAGCCCACCCACTTCATGTTCTTGTTGTGATCGACGCCCATCTGGAGGCCTCGGCCCATGCGGACGATGGTCAGAACCGGTAAAAGCTCATCGAGCCAGACGTACATGAGCCGCAGCTCAACTTTTGTGGTGCCATAGGGCGTCTCGACGACCGGGGTGAAGTTGAGGCGCTCCTGCAAAATGTACTCGCCGCGCTTGGCGGCGGGGATGGTGTCGATGTCGGCGCGCGACGGAGCGATGACCACGCCGAGCCCGGCGAATGAGTAGAGCGGCTTCAGCACAAAGTTTTCCAGATCCGAAGGCACCTCGGTGAGTTGGTCGAGAAACCACGTACGCGGCACGGAAGCATGCTTGAGATAAGGAATCGAGTATTTGCTGATCCGGAAGTACCAGTTCGGATGGCCGGCCCACTCCACGTCAAGATCGTCGCGAACATCGAAGGGCAGCTCGATCCCTTTCCGTTCCACTTCGTCGACAATGGTGCGGTTGTAGATGCGCTCGATTGCGACCTGCTTGCCATTTTCTTCGTAAAAAAGACGGCGGCCCAGCTTGCGGATTTTCGTGATGCAGACGGTGCGGATGTCCAATAACTTTTCGGTTAACAGGAAATCGGGCCGGGTTTTTTGCTCTTCAGGATGCACTTCCATGAGCACGACGTTCGCCGGATCGTGTCCGGCAACGATGGCGTCGTCCAGAAGTTTCTTGTAGGACGAGGCATCGAGCCCGCTCAAAAAATATTTAAGCCTTGAATCGAGCCCAAAAACATCGATGTACGCCTGCGAAAGCACGGGCTGATAGGCGTACAGAGAAGGGAAGGCCTGGAGCTCGACAAGTTTTGGCTGCAGTTCACCCGCGGCGTCGCGCACGAGTCCGAAATCGACCTGGATGAACATGGGATGCGGCGCTTCGTTCGGCACGCGGAAGTTCGGCGGAATGGACGATTCGGAGCGCTTCCGGTATTCGGGATTGTCGGCCAGTTGATGGATCAGTGCCTTGCCGTCTTCGCCCATGCGTTCGACCAGCGCGCTCGGAAAGAAGCATGGCGTTTCGCAAAGCGCGAACGGCACCTCCATTCCGCAACGCGCGGCCATCTCGCGGCGCAGGCGATCGTATTTTTCGTCAGTGAAGTTCGCGTTGAAAGAGCGGCGGTAGGAGGGAATCATGCTCGAAGAAACGGCTCGGTCAAGAGTGTACAACCATTCTTGCGGATAGGTTCTTCGGAGCTAGCTACCACAGAAGAACAGAGGCCCCTTGGGTATTTCCCGACTGCGACGAAAGAAGCGCGTCACCGCCTTTACGCCTCAATCAAAAACTTTCCCGCCTTCATGATCTGCTCGTCATCCGCCCAGATGTCGAACTTCCGCCCGACCACGTCGATGTGCGTCGACGAAAACCAATCCGCTCCCGTGTGCGCCCCATAGGGATTGCCGAAGGCAATGTGGACGCCCGGATATTTTTCGTCCTGGAGAATCTGGCCGATCACGTCTTTCAGTTCGATGTTGGTGCCGATGGCGAACTCGCCCACGCGGTCGCTGTTTTCGTCGGTGTGGGTGTAGGCCCAGAAGTCGTCCTTCAATTCCTTATTCGGCGAGTGCGCCCAGATCAGGCGATTTTTCTTGATCTCGACGGTCAGCGGAGTCGACTTCAGGTCGCCGAACTTGGTGCACAGATAGTCGCCGACCACGCCATCAATGACGAACCTGCCGTTGACCTCGCCCGGCGTAGTGAAAATTTCGCCGCCCGGCAGGTTGCCCCACTTCTCCGTGCTGATGATCCCACTCGTCTTGATCCACTTGTAATTGGGGTTGAGGTCGGTCGTGAGATCGGTCCCGGAGGGAGTGGTGGCGCGAATCGTCCGGGCCACCCGAACGCGTTCCACAACTTTCGCGCTCAGCCGGTCCACCTTCAGGAAATCCGCGCGCATCCCTTCGAGCATGATCTGCTTGTTGATGTTGACCATGTGCGCGTGCCGGATCTTGAGCCGGTTGATGATGTCCGTCATCTGGATGCGCGACTTGAGCTCGTTTGCCTGTGCCTGCACGGCGAAGATGCTGACCTGGCTTTTTTCCAGATCGTCCGCCACAACCTGCGGAATTTCCTTCAAGGGCCGCGTGGCGACTTCTTCAAGCAGCCAGGGATGGTATTGGGCGCCTACCGCGTCGAGTTCGTGCGCCAGCGCGGCGGCGATTTCAAGGCTCGCTTCGTCGGTGATCAGCGTGACGCGTTCCCTGGGCTCCACGCGCAGACAGACCCGGATGGCGTTGCGCGCGCCGGGCGTGAGTTGCGCATCGAAAGAGAGATGATTGAAATTACGGGGGGAACTTCCGTTTGAATTTCCGTTTGTATTCGGCAAATCGTTCGTCTCGTATTAAGTGTTATGACTGCGCACAAAATTCCGTGCAAATAGCTGCTATACAGCTTTGGCTTCAGGCAGACTCACTTCGTCGTCTTCATCTTTGCCGACGCCGATTTCGGTCTCTTCGATGATGTAGTCCATCACAGCCTTCATATCGCCCGTGTCTTTGTAAACCTGCAGTTGCCGGTCCGCGCCGGTTCCCATTCTCATAATTTCGCGGATATACTCCACCTCTTTTCGTGAACCCAGTTCGTCGAGCACATCATCGACGAACGCGAGATATTCCTCGATCAGTTCGCGCTCCGGAACCTCCGTCTGCTTGCCAAAATCGATCAGCTTGCCATCGATGCCGTAGCGCGCCGCCCGCCACTTGTTTTCCATGAGCAGCGAGCGCCGGTAGAGGCGGAATCCCTGGTTGGACTCGTGCAGCTTGTAAAGCTTCACCACTGTGGCCTGGATGAGCGCGGCGAGGGCGATAGTTTCCTCGACCCGCATCGGAATATCGCACACCCGGAATTCGATGGTGTTGAAGAATGGATGGGGACGAATGTCCCACCAGATTTTTTTCGCGTTGTCGATGGAGTTGGTCTTGATGAGCAGGTTCACATAGCGCTCATACTCGACCCAGCTCGGAAAAAAATCGGGCATGTTGGTGCGCGGAAATTTATCGAAAACCTTGCAGCGATACGACTTCAAGCCCGTGTTCATGCCAAGCCAGAAGGGCGAGTTGGTCGAGAGCGCGAGCAGGTGCGGCACAAAGTAGCGCGCATGATTCATCATGTGAATCGCGGTGTCGCGATCGTCGATGCCAACGTGCACGTGCAGCCCGAAGATCAGGTTGGCGCGCGCCACCAGCTGCATGTCTTCGACGATATTCTTGTAGCGGTCGTCCGGATAGACTTCTTGCACGCGCCAGTCGGCAAAGGGGTGGGTGGCGGCGGAGGCCAGGCGCAATCCATTTTCGCGCGCCAGGCGGATCATGTTGCGCCGCAGTTTCTTTAACTCGTCCTTGGCGTCCTGAATGTTGGCGCAAACGGAGGTGCCGACCTCGACCACCGACTGGTGCATCTCCGCCTTCACCCGCTCTTGCAGGGCAAGCTTGCCCTTCTCAATGATCTCGGCGTGAATGTGCGATCGCAGGTCCCGGCTGTCCGGATCGACGGTCTGATATTCCTCTTCAATCCCGAGAGTGAAAGTGGGCCTCATGGCAGTGGTCGCGGCCGCCCGGTGAAGTAACCAACGGGCACATAATCCTATTAGTATAACGGATGTAGGTGGGGGAATCCGAGAGGTTTTAAGGGCGCGTGCCACGGCTGAGGCCTCCAACGGCGCGATTGCGTGGACAACCTGGCTGGCGGAGGCGCGAGGGTCAGACAAACGTTCTTGCGGGGCTAATTCCAGGGAAAGGAAGTTTCTCTGAAAATGGAACGTATCCGGTTTATGACGCATGAGGGAAAGAGGATTCTGGAAGTGGACTTGACGCGGTGCTCGGCCGCCGAACTGGAAAGAACGGTGCGCAACGTGCCGGACCACGTGATGAAGGAACCTTTGGCCTCGGTGTGCATGCTGGTCGACTTTACTGGGGCGGCGTTCGACGCGGAAGCGCTGCGCACCATGAAGGAGACCGCCATCTTTGACAAGCCCTACATCAAAAAGACGGCGTGGATCGGGGTGGGAAGTTTGCCCGCGTCGCATCGGGACGCAGTCAGCGATTATTCGCGGCGCGAGTTTCCTGTGTTTACCAGCCGGGCAGAAGCGCTGGAGTGGCTGGCAAAGGATTGAGACCGGCGACGTGGCGGCCCCTTACGCCTCGCCTACTTTTTCCTCCAACTTATCCAGTATCCCGACCGCGGCGTCCAGGATCTCCTGATCGAGCTTGCGATTCGAGGCGATCGCTTCGGCCAGCGGTATCGAAATAATCTTGTTGCCGCGCAGAGCTGCCATGTGGCCGAATTCTCCTCGGTGCACCATATCGATTGCCCCGAGGCCGTAGCGCGTGGCGAGTACCCGGTCGAAAGCGCTGGGCGAGCCGCCACGCTGGATATGGCCCAAAACAACCGACCGGGTTTCAAAGCCGGTGCGCTTTTCGATTTCGCGCGCCAGCACTTCGCCGATGCCGCCGAGGCGAAGATGTCCGAACTCGTCGCGGCCCACGTCTTGCAACACCGGCGTTCCGCCCTTGAGTTCGGCGCCGCCGGCAAATTTGGCGCCTTCGGCAGCCACCACGATGCTGAAATAGCGGCCGCGAGCGTGGCGCTGGCGGATAAGCTCGGCGACCTGCTCGATATCGAATGGAACTTCGGGGACGAGGATGACGTCGGCGCCCCCGCCAATGCCGCTGTAGGCGGCAATCCACCCTGAATCGCGGCCCATGACTTCCACCACGATGACGCGGTTGTGAGCTTCCGCGGTGGTGTGCACGCGGTCGATGGCGTTGGTTGCGACGTTGACTGCTGTATCGAAGCCGAAAGTAAAGTCGGTGCCCGCGAGGTCATTGTCGATCGTCTTGGGAACGCCCACCACCTTCATTCCGATGGCGAAGAGTTTTTGCGCCACCGAGAGCGTGTCATCGCCCCCGATGGCAATCAGAGCGTCGCAGCCGTGGTGTGCGAGGTTTTGCACGCAACGGTCGAGCCCGTCTGCGTGCTTGACAGGATTGGTGCGCGAGGTGCGCAGGATGGTGCCGCCGCGCGGCAGAATTCCGCCCACGGTCTCAAGGTCCAGGGCCATAGTCTTGTTCTCGACCAGGCCACGCCAGCCCTCCATGAATCCCAGGAATTCGTCACCATAGTGGAAGCTGCCCTTCCGCACAACGGCTCGGATGACCGCATTGAGGCCCGGGCAGTCGCCTCCGCCCGTTAAGACACCGATCTTCATCGCCTGCTCCTGGTATGAGTTTGCATGTTGGTCAAAATCAGGTTACCACGATGGTTTTGGCATGGCGGGCCGGGATCACACCTTTACACCGGACAAATGTCAGGTGACTGTCCGCACGCGTGAATTCTTGACTTCGGCAGTTGCCGCGCGTTTATAGTTACGGATAAGGAGATCCGGTATGAAACTCCTCGGCCTGGTGTTTTCGCTCTTGGTATGTATCGCGATTTGTTCCGCACAGGATGCGCCCAAAGCCAAATCGTCCCGGCGCCAATCCGATTTTCAGTCGGCGCAGGTCGCCGGCGGGGCCGAAGATCGTCTTCTCCTTAACATGAACATGAAGCCGGATAGTCCCGACTCGCTGGATAACGCCAACGCCGCTACCTGCGCCTACATGCGGACGTATCGCGTCAAGCGCCAGGTGCGAGGTTCGGACACGGTGGCTCCGGCGGGCTACACGAGCTGTGTTCCAATGCGTCATTTCGAGATGAGAAGTACGGTCGAGACGCGCACGGGCTCGGGCGACAAGTAATCGCTTCGGAACGGGCCGGTTAAATCCGCTCTCAAAAACTTACCTCAACGGTTACACTCGAGCCTACATGCGTGTTCTCGGCATCGACTGCGGCACGGAATACACGGGCTACGGCATCGTCGATTTACTCTTCAATGGAGATCGAGAGGGCGAGCGCTGCGATGTCTCTCGTGCGCCTCGTCTCGAGGGCGACCACCTGGTCTGCGTAGCTTGCGGCGCGATCAAGGTTTCTCCGCGCGATCCCATGCCGACGCGCCTGGCCCGGATTGCACGGGGCCTGGAGGAACTCATCGCTGTGCATCGGCCGAACCGCGTCGCCATTGAAGACGTTTTCTATGCCGTCAACGTAAAGTCCGCGCTTAAGCTCGGACAAGTGCGCGGCGTCGCCATGCTGACCGCCGCTTCGGCGGGCCTTGAAGTTGCCGAGTATTCCCCGTTGTCGATCAAGTCTGCGGTAGTCGGCTACGGCAAGGCGGAAAAACAACAGGTGCAGCAGATGGTGGCCCGGCTGCTGCGGCTCGACCAGATTCCGGAGCCGCCTGATGCAGCGGATGCCCTCGCAATTGCGATCTGCCATCTGCATACCGCGGCCACGCTGGAGTTACAAGCCGCAAGCATGGCAGCGCGAGTTTCGCGTCGCGAGCCTCGGGTGGGCCATAGCATGAAGGCAGCGCGAGACTTGTAACCCACCGTTACCTCTGTCCCTGTCCCACTCGACGGCCGCCCTCGTCCTAACTCGCACTCCCCTATCGCACACTCGTTAGTACATCGCTCGCCGTTTTTGCACTACTCTCAGGCTATGCTGAATTGGCCCGCAGAGAGGGCCTCTCAACATTCTTTATACTTCAGGAGTCTTCATGATCCCCCGTCACATAGGGTTTGCCGTTTTCCTTCTGCTCTTTTCCGTGGCGCCCGCGTTTTGCGGGACCAAGGCCTCCTGCACCTTCGACACATTTGATGTCCCTTCCGGCTACACGCTCAATACGGTGGAAGGCATTGCCGACGATGGCGCCGTCGTGGGGCAGCTCATCGTCAACAAGACGCAGGCTTTTGTCGGATTCATTCGGTCGACCAGTGGAGACTTCACGATTTACACCGCGCCGAAAGCGACCATGACCTGGCTGTATCAGCAAAATGCGACCGGCACCAGTTCCGGCTCTTTTCTCGATAACAAGTCCAAGGTTCACGGGTTCACGCTCGTAAACGGCAATTTCACTCAGACGGACTATCCCGGGGCAGCCAATACCTGGATTTTCGGCGTGAACCACGTGGGAGCGCTGACGGGCAGTTACGGCGCCGCCGGTTCCGTCAAAGGATTTCTCTATCTCAACGGGCAATATACGAGCATCGTGTACCCCAAGGGTGCGATCACCAATCCGATGGCTGTGAATGATTCGAACGCCGTGGTTGGATCGTCGACTACCGGCAACTTCAATTCCGGCTTCCTCTGGCAGAACGGCAATTTCACGACCATTAATTATCCGAAATCAAAATTTGGAACCGTTCTGACTGGAATCAGCAATGCCGGCACTATCGTCGGGAACCGAATCTCGGCCGATAAGGCGTTCGCATTTCTGTACGAAAACAAAACCTTCAAAAGCATCGTTTATCCGGGCGCGAAGTTCGAGGTCGTCGGCGGAATCAACAATAATGGCGTGATCTCCGGACAGATTTATTTGACCGGGACCGACAGCCTGGGATTCACCGCAACCTGCAAGTAGTTGTAACGCCGCTCTCCGGGTTTCCTGCCTAAGTCTCATCCACGGTGCAAGCTCCATCCCGCCGCTCCAGCCGCCGAGTTGACACCGCCTCTCGAATCCTCAATCATTGCATTGGCCCATGCTGCTTTCGATTCGCGCGCTCCTCCTGTCTTTCATTTCGATACTGGCCTGCGCGCAATCCCAGGGTCAGGCCTCTGCGGGCCCAGGCGAAGACGCTGGCGGCGCCGCTCGCGAGCCCGACTCCCCGGTCGTCACCTTTACGCTTGATTTTCCTGACTCGCAACCCGAGCACTACTCGATTCGCGTTCCCGTGGAAGGGCTGGCGCACTATCGATCCACCGGACGGATCTCGCGCGATTCGGACAAGACAGACACCTTTGAATTTGATTTTGCGTTGTCCGCGGCGGCGCGCGACAAGATTTTTCGCTTGTCCACAAGCGCACACCATTTTCGCAGCGAGCTCGACTCCCACCAGAAGAACCTGGCTTTTACCGGCAAGAAAACGTTGACCTACAAAGACGCGCGCGAAACTGGTGAGGGAAGCTTCAACTACTCGTCCAATCCCTCGGTGCGCGAATTGACCGAACTCTTCCAGAACCTGTCGGTGACGCTCGAGTTTGGACACCGGCTCGACTACGACCATCGCTATCAAAAGCTCGCGCTCTTTGACGAACTGAAACAAATGGAGCAACTGGCGCAGCAAAAAGAGCTGATTGAAGTGGTGGCGATCCAGCCGATTCTGGAGCAGATCGTGGCCGATCAGTCGGTGATCAACGTGGCCCGCTCTCGGGCGCAACAATTGCTGCAGGGACCGGGCGGTGGCCGGTAGATTCAATTTCTGCTGGAGACGGCGCGCTCGACCCGTCTTGCCGCAACCACTCAACTTCACTCCACCACGATTCCCGCGTACCCCACCACTCGTTCGCGATCGCCCGAGACGTCGCCCGACGTCGCATAGCGGACGAGCGTGGCGTGAGTGGCGCCCAGAATCCTGGCGGCGGTCAGCATGGCCACTGCCGGTCCAAAGCCGCACATGCTGATGTCTTCCCGCATCACGACCTCCCACAACCCGCGCGCATCCAGCGCGAGCACGCGTTCAATCGCCTTGCGGTCCTTCACACGCGTGGTCGCGTCGTCCTCGTAGTGGTTCATGTCGCTGGAGGCGATAATCAGGATTTTCTGGCCGGACTCCTCCCGGTCGGCAATCACTTCGGCGAGCGCTTCGCCGAGTTCGCGGAGCACGCGGAAGTCGCTCGTGCCGGCGGCGATGGGAACGATGCGCAGATTCTTCTGGAGGACCTGCAGAAACGGCAGTTGTACTTCGATCGCATGCTCGCTTCGATGAGCGGCAGCGTCCTCTTCGAGTTGGGGAAAACGCTGCAGCAGGTCGCTCGCGAGTTCGCTGCTGGGTGCAACCTCGCCGAGCGGAGTCTGCCAGGTGGTGCCGGGCATGATGGAGAGCGGAACCCCGCGGCCAGTGTGGTTGGGGCACAGGATGATGCAGTGTTCAGGAACTTCGAGACGCGCGAAAACGGCCCCGGCCACGTGGCCCGAGTACATATAGCCGGCGTGCGGCGCGACGCAGCCGATGGCAGCGCCGCGTGTCTGGCGCGCAGGTAAGTAAGCGCGGACCTCGCGCAGCAGGCGATCGGGCTGGTCGGGATAAAATCGGCCGGCGACGGCGGGAGTGCGAAGATCGGAAGTCAGAGGCAGCCTCCTTGCGAAGACTGGCGTGGCCTGTTCACAGTTTAACGCCGAATCGAACGTCAGCTGTTACCTGCGTCCTTGAGGGCCCGGAAAAGCGCAGCGCTTTTTTCCAGCGGCAGAGCTTCGGCTCGCACCGCCGGTTTGACGCCCGTTTTCGCCAGCGCCGCGCGCAACGCCGGTTCATCGTAGCGGGTCTTGAGGTTATTCCAGAGCGTCTTGCGCTTCTGCCCGAAGCTCAATTTCAAAAATGAAATGAACTCGTCCTCCGAAATGCCGAGCGCGTCGATCTTCGGCTTGATCGTAATCCTCACCACGCTCGAATGCACCTTCGGCGGCGGAGCAAAGGCGGCAGGTGGCAGCGTAAAGAGTTTCTCCACTCGTCCGTAGAGCTGGGCGGTTGCTGAAAGCAGTCCATAGTCACGGCTGCCGGGCGATGCTGACAGGCGGTCGGCCACTTCTTTCTGCACCATGACCACGACGGTCGAAAAGTAGCGGTGATACTGGAACAGGCGCAGCAGAATATCGGAGGTGATGTAGTAGGGCAGATTGCCCACGACCCGCGCCGGTTCGGGGTTGAAAGCCATTCCGGGCCGCAGCATGCCGGGCTTCGGACCAAAAACCGTATCGAGCTCGAGCGTCAGAATGTCGCCTTCGATAATCTCCACGTTCGGACGCAGCGCGAACTGCATGCGCAATTGGGCGGAGAGCACGCGATCGACTTCGACTGCGATCAACCGCTGCGCCTTGCGCGCGAGCATCTCCGTGATTGCGCCTCGACCTGGACCAATTTCGAGAACGGTGGCGGCGGTCACGTCGCCGAGAGTCTCAACAATCCGCTCGGCGGCCTCATCGGTCGCCAGAAAATGCTGTCCGAGTTTCGGCTTGCGAGTCGGCTTCTCGGCAATCGCTTTCGGCACGTTGACCCTCTCTCTTTCCCGCTTTAGACTGATGTGAATTTGTAGTTTTGTAATCTCTAATTTGCAATTGAAATTGCATGTGCTGCCGGTTCGCTTACGATCACCAAGTACAAATTGCCAATCGCCAATGGCCAGCCCCGCATCTACAGCAGTCATCATAACTTGAGCCAGCCGTTTCCGGTTCCGGCTGGGGAGGCTCGCAATGCATATCGCGTTCGTAGCATCGGAGTGCGTTCCGTACTCGAAAACAGGTGGCTTGGCTGATGTCGTAGGCGCGCTGCCGCGGGCCCTCGCCAACCTTGGGCACGAGGTCAGCGTCTACCTTCCGCGTTATCGGCAGACCAAGCTCAATGACCCGGTGACCGTCATATCGAGCATCACGGTCCCTTTCGACGACAAGTATCGGTTTGCTTCGGTGGTAACCGCGGGTTCGACGGCCGGCGTCAAATTCTATTTCGTCGACTTTCCGCCCTATTTCGATCGCGACGCGCTCTACGGAACCTCAGCCGCCGATTATCCCGACAATGCCGAACGTTTTGCTCTTTTCTCGCGATCGGTGCTGGAGGCCTCAAAAATTCTAGGTGTCCCGCAGGTGTTTCATTGTCACGACTGGCAGTCCGCGCTGGTGCCCGTGATGCTGCGCACGTTTTACGCCGAGGATCCGGCGTTCCGTGAGGTCGGCACCGTATTCACGATTCACAACATGGGCTACCAGGGCCTGTTCCCGCCCGATATTCTCCCGCTTCTGATGTTGCCCTGGGATCTGCTGACGATCTCAAAAATGGAGTTCTTCGGGCAGGTGAATTTTCTGAAGGGCGCGCTCGTCTTTGCGGATTTCGTCACCACGGTCAGCAAAAAGTACAGCCAGGAAATTCAGACGACGGAATACGGGTTCGGCCTCGAAGGCGTGCTGCGCAATCGCGCGTCGACAGTAAGCGGCATCGTGAACGGCGTCGACTACGACGAATGGAGCCCGCAAAACGATAAGTTCATTGCGGCGAAGTATTCTGCGCAGGATCTGGCCGGCAAGCAGAAATGCAAAAAAGACTTGCTCGATGCTTTTGGCGTGACCCTCGGCTCGAAAGCGGCCGATGCGAAAGTACCGGTCATCGGAATCGTCTCGCGCTTCGCGGCACAGAAGGGCTTCGATCTCATCGCGCAAATTATGGACCGCCTTGCCCTCGAAGACCTGATCGTGGTGGTTCTCGGCACGGGAGACAAGCTCTACGAAGAGATGTTCGTGCGGCTGAACAAGCAGTTTCCCAATAAAATTGCGATCAAGGTCGCGTACGACAACGCGATTGCCCACAAAATTGAAGCGGGCGCCGACATGTTCCTGATGCCGTCGCGTTACGAGCCCTGCGGCCTGAACCAGATCTACAGCTTGAAATACGGCACCGTTCCCATCGTGCGCGCGACTGGAGGGCTCGACGACACCATCGAACCATGGGATGCGCGGACGGGGAAGGGAACCGGCTTCAAGTTCTCCGAATATACCGGCGAGGCTCTGCTGGCAACCGTCAAACAAGCGCTCGTAGCCTATCGCGATCAGACGTCATGGCAAACACTGATGCGCAATGGCATGGGCCGCGACTTCTCCTGGGGAGCATCCGCGCGGGAGTACGGGAAGATCTACGACAAGGTGCGCCAAGCGCGCGCCAGCGCGAATGCCGCGGCGGCAGCGGACAGAGCCGCGCTGCAAGCAGTGCCCGAATCCGTCGCGCCGAGACCGTAGCGCTGCGGACTTCGTCGGCCCGCGGGAAGCGGCCCGCCCTCGCTCGCTCATCACGCAGAGAGCCGAGCGATTCGCAACCTGTGCGCACCGGTTGCCTCACCCCTCATCCCGCCTCGAATCCTGCTAGGCTAGACATCGCTCATGGCTCAAGACGAAACCAGAGGCAATGGCAACCATCATTTCCCCGCTACCCGCTGGTCCGTCATCGCAGGAGTGCGCAGCGACAACCGCGCCGAGCGTACGCGGGCGCTGGACACGCTCTGCGCAGCCTACTGGAAGCCCGTTTACAAGTACGTGCGCCTCCGCTGGAATCGTGCCGCGCCTGACGCCCAGGACCTTACCCAGGGATTTTTCGCCGAGATGCTGGAACGTGAATTGCTGAATCGCTTCGACGCCGCCAAGAGCCGCCTGCGTACGTATCTGCGCCTTTGCGTAGATAGTTTCGTGATCAACGAAGAGAAAGCTTCCCGCCGCCAAAAGCGGGGTGGGGAAGCCCAGCATCTCGCGCTCGACTTTGCCGGTGCTGAAGAAGAATTTGCGAGCGGCACAATCGAAGCCGCCACCATCGCTTCTCCGCAGTCACTCGAGGAATTTTTCGAGAAGGAATGGGTCCGTAGTCTCTTCGGGCTGGCCATCGAGGATCTACGTGCGCTTTGCGCCGCGGAGAAACGCGACCGCGCGTTCCAGCTCTTCGAGGCCTACGACCTGGAAGGCGACGACAAAATCTCTTACGCGCAACTCGCCCGGCAATTCGAGATTCCGGTCACCGAGGTCACCAACGCTCTTGCCTGGGCCCGCCGCGAGTTTCGCCGGATCGCGCTCGAGCGCCTGCGCGAAATCTGTGGCAGCGATGAGGAATTCCAACGGGAATCCAAGGCCGCCTTTGGCTGGGACGCGCGATGAGCATTTGAAATGAGACATCTCTCCGACAAAGCGCTGGCCCGTCTCCGCCATGGCACGGACCTGCCGGATTTGAGCGGCACCCGCTACCGCCTGATCGGCCAGGTGGCGCGAGGAGGGATGGGAGTCGTGTACGCGGCCGAGGACCAGCATCTGCAGCGTCGCGTCGCGCTCAAAGTTCTTGAGGTGCCTGGCCGTGAAGGTGACCTGGCGAATCGGCTGCTGCGCGAGGCGTGTGTGCTGGCCCGGCTCGAGCATCCCGGAATCGTTCCGGTGCACGATGCCGGCACTCTCGCCGATGGCCGCGTTTTTTATGCGATGAAATTGGTCGAAGGGCAGCGGCTCGATCTTTACATTGAGTCCGTCGCTTCCATTCCCGATCGCCTGCGTATCTTCATGAGCATCTGCGACGCGGTTGGCTTCGCGCACGCGCGCAGTGTCCTCCACCGCGATCTCAAGCCTGCCAATGTAATGGTCGGCCCGTTCGGCGAGGTTCTGGTCATGGATTGGGGGCTGGCGAAAATTCTGCCCGATGCGCCCGCTGCCGAGCAGACGACGGCCGCGCGCATCGGCGCTCCACACCCCGGCGCCAATGCAGCCGTCCAGCATGACTCCGGATATGGCGAAGATGGCGGCGGCGCGACCACTGCGAGCGTGATTCCGGCGGCCGCGAGTTCCCTGAACACCGGCTACGGAAGCGTGATGGGTACGCCCGGATACATGTCTCCCGAACAAGCGCGCGGAGAGATTGAGCTGCTGGATGCGCGGAGCGACATCTTCTCCCTGGGAGCGCTTTTGCGATACCTGCTCAGCGAGAAACTGCCGGCGCAATCGGCAGGCCCGCTGGATCGCTCGCTCGACGCCATCTGTGCGAAGGCCTGCGCGCCCGCCCGCGAGTCGCGATACGCCGCCGTGCAGGAGCTGAGCGCGGATGTCTCGAGCTATCTTAACGGGCTGCCGGTCGCCGCCCATCGCGAAAGCCTCTTTGAGAAGGCCGCCCGCTTCTACCGCCGCTACCGGTTCTTCATCTTGCTGATAGCAGCCTATTTGCTCATGCGCGTGCTGTTCATCGTGCTGATCAGGCACTAGGGTTTAAAGGAATTCAAAATTACGTTGTAAAGAACTCCAGTACGCAAGAAATGGAGGTTGTCATGAACAAGATCGTAATCGGTTTGCTCGTGGGAGCGGTACTCGGGGCGCTGGACGGGGCCACAGCCTGGTTCACTCCCGAGGTACGCGCACAAATGGTGGGCATTATCATAGGGTCGACCGTGAAGGGACTCATCGCGGGAGTCGCAGCCGGCATTTTCGCCCGCAAGGTGAATTCCGTGCCGCTCGGAATTCTCTTCGGGCTCATGGTGGGCTTCGCTCTCGCCTTCCTGATCGCTCAGATGCAGCATGGCCACTACTTCGCCATCATCCTTCCGGGAAGCATCGTGGGTCTGCTGGTGGGATATGCGACCCAGAAGTATGGAGAGAACCCGGCTCCGGCCCGTTAGACCAATCGGGTTCGCGACGCTTCGGTCGCGCGCGGTCTCAGGTAATTTAGAATTGCTTGCGCAGGCGAAGGTTCAGCGAATATCCTGCTGGCGGCCCCGCTTGCGCAATCATTCCCGATGCCCCCCGATGGCCTGACGCCGCGCACCATCTTCCACGTTGACATGGACGCCTTTTTCGTCTCCGTGGAAGAGCTTTATGATCCGTCTTTGAAAGGGAAGCCGGTCGTGGTCGGCGGTCAGCGCCACGAGCGCGGGGTGGTCTCGGCGGCCTCCTATGCCGCGCGCAAATTTGGTGTGCATTCCGCCATGCCGCTGCGCACCGCGGCCAAACTCTGCCCCCAGGCCATTTTTGTTGACGGACATCCCGAGCGGTATCGCGAATACTCCGCGCGCGTGCACGAAGTGCTCGGGCATTTCTCTCCGCTGGTCGAAATGGCGTCGGTCGACGAGGCTTATCTCGACATGACCGGGACCGAGCGGCTCCATGGTCCCCCTCTCCGAGGCGCCCATCGTCTCCACACGGAAATGAAGTCAAAAACCCAACTCAACTGTTCCATCGGCATCGGTACCTCGCGTCTGATCGCAAAAGTCTCGTCGGCGAAAGCCAAGCCCAATGGCGTGCTCTGGGTGCTGCCCGGGCAGGAGTCCAGGTTTCTTGCGCCGCTCGATGTCGGTGACATTCCCGGCGTCGGCAAGGTGATGGAGAAAAACCTTCAGGACATGGGCATCCATCGCGTCGGCGATCTGGCCGCCCTCGAGGAGAATGATCTGGAGCAACGCTTTGGAAAGTGGGGGCTGGCGCTGGCCGGCAAATCGCGCGGAGAAGATGCCGGCGGATGGTTTGACACAGCAGTCGGCGAGCGCACCGACCCAAAGTCGATCAGCCACGAGCACACCTTCAATGAAGACACCGCCGACCTCGAACGCCTTGAATCAACCCTGATGCGGCTCAGCGAGATGGTCGGCCGCCGCCTTCGCGAGGGCGGGTACTTCGCGCGCACCATCCAGCTCAAGTTGCGCTACACGGACTTCACGACGATCACACGCGCGCAGTCGCTCGAGCAGCCGACGCAGATGGATCATGAAATCTTTGAGCAGGCGCGCCGGTTATTTTTGCGCAACTGGAAGAAAGGCGCGGCCGTGAGGCTGCTCGGAGTGCAGACCTCAAATTTCGAAGGCGGATCGGCCCAGCTCGATCTGCTCGAACCCGCGCGCGACAGCCGCTGGCAGAAAGTCCTCGCCGCAGCCGATCAATTGCGCGACAAGTTTGGCGAATCCACCATTGGCCTTGCAACCGGTTTGAAAGGGGGATTTCGCGAGCGCACGCACGAGAATCCAGTCGGCTTGCCGGGAAAGTCGCCGGAACGGAAGCCCCCGAGGGAGCACAACTCACGCTCGAGTCAGGGTAATACGGAGACGAGATAATTCTTAAGAGATATATTCGCGAATATATTCGTCGCGCGAGCTGGCCAGCTCATGCGCGTCGCCATCGAAGATGATCTTGCCCTCGCGCAAGATGAAAAAACTCATGGGCACCTGGCCGCGCTGGCCCTTGGGGATGGCCACCATTTTGTTGGTCGTCGGATCGAACTCGTGGCTGGCCATCGTGAAAGCGTCCTGCAGACGGTGCGTTACCAGAAGCGCGCTCGTCTTGTAAACGTCGCGCTGCTTCATGATGAGCTCGACGATGGTGTTGGAAGTGACCGGATCGAGGCCGCCCGTTGGCGAATCGTAGAGCAACACTTCAGGATGTGAAATAATCGCGCGCGCAATAGCCACGCGCCGGCGCATGCCCCCCGAGAGTTCGGAAGGAAACATATCGAAGGTGCGCTCCAACTCCACAAAGCGCAGCGACTCGCGTACCCGAAGCTCGATCTCTTCGAAGGAAATCTTCTCCTCCATCAGCCGGAACGCAACGTTCTCCCAAACCCTCATGGAATCGAACAGGGCGCTTTCCTGAAACACGATGCCCACTCGGCGGCGCAGGTCGAAGAGCTGCTCTTCGCTCATGCGGGTGATCTCTTCCCCCAGCATGGTGATTCGGCCGCTGTCGGGCCGCAACAGGCCCATCGCGAGTTTCAGCAGGACGCTTTTGCCCGATCCCGCAACGCCAAACAAGGCCTTCGTTTCGCCATGCTGCAGGCGAAAGGAAATTCCGTCCAGGATCACCTTCTCATCGAAGGCCAGACAAACATTCTCAAACTCGATGGCATAGGCGGACCGGTCGCCGGTGTTGGACGAAGCTTGGTCAATGGGGAGAACTGGACTCATGCCTTATTTGGTATCCCTCCCTCAGCGCACGCCAAACAACGCAAAGATCAGCTTGGTGAGGAAGAAATCGACGATCAGAATCATTACTGACGAAGCTACCACTGCTTGCGTCGTCGACCGGCCCACACCCTGCGTCCCGCCGGTGGTTGACATCCCGTAATAACAGCCGACCGTAGAAATAATGAACCCGAAGATGACCGGCTTAGCCAGGCCACTGAAGACGTCGCGAAATACCAGGATCTGCCAGGCGGTGGTCCAATATTGATTCGTGTCCAGCCCGAACAGAAAATGCGCGACCGCCCATCCTCCGACCAGGCCAAGCAGGTCGGCGATGATGGTGAGAAAGAAGAGCATAAACGCCGTGGCGCCAATGCGCGGGGTGACGAGCTTCTTGCTGGGGTCGGTGCCGAGCGCGCGCATGGCGTCGATTTGCTCGGTCACAATCATCGAGCCAAGTTCGCTCGCCATGCCCGAAGCGTTTCGTCCGGCCACCATCAGCCCGGTAATGAGCGGCCCGAGTTCGGTCACCATTCCGAGGGACACAAGCTGGCCGATCAGCGTGACGCCGCCGAAGCGCTGCAGCGTGCTAGCCGAATTCAGCGCCAGCAGCGCGCCCACCGAAAGGCCGGTGAGAATCACGATTGGCAGGGAGCCGAAGCCGATCAGGTCGGCCTGCTGAAGCATGTCCGCCATGTACACTGGCGGGCGGAAAAAATTCCCCACCGATTGGGCGGAGAGCAGAACGTATTCCTGAACCGCCACCACGAAGTCTTTCGCGATGTCAAAGGGAGAGGCTAGTTCGAGTTCAAGCGCCATGGCCAGGCAATAAACTGCTCACGGAACTATATCAGAAGAGCCGCCGGAGTCATCGTGTGATCGCGAGTTAGGCTTTTGCTAAGAACCGGGAACTGCTCTTCAGATCGCCCGTTCGTCCCGATGATTGTTCTTCTTGCGAATCTCGATCGCCAGCCGCTTGATCTTTTGATTGAGCGTCGACAGAGGAACGTGAAAGCGCTCGGCGGCTTCGGTCTGGTTCCAGCCGCATTTCTCCAGCATCTCGACGATAATGCGGCGCTCGCAGTCTTCCATGATCGAGAATAGTGTGGCGTCGGCGCTCGCCTCGAGCCGCGGAACGGTGCTGCCTCGTCCCACAATATGATCGGGCAGCAGATCGATGCCGATCATCGGATCGGACGACAGCACGACCGCCCGCTCGACCGTGTTTTCAAGCTCACGCACGTTGCCCGGCCACGAGTAGCTGACCAGCGGCCGCAGGGCGTCCGTGGTCATGTGCCGGCGCGGCATGTCGTTTTCTTCTGAATACTTCTTCAGGAAGTGGTCGATCAGGAGCGGAATATCCTCCCGCCGCTGCCGCAGGGGGGGCAGGTCAAGCGTGATCACATTCAGGCGGTAAAACAAATCTTCGCGAAACTTTCCTTCCCGAACCATCTGCCGCAAATCGACATTGGTCGCCGCGATGATACGCACGTCAGCCTGTAATTCCTGCACGCCTCCCAGGTGCATGAACTTGCGGTCTTGCAGCACGCGTAGAATCTTTGCCTGCGTGTCCATGCCCATCGTGCCGATTTCGTCGAGAAAAAGCGTGCCCCGGTCGGCAACTTCAAAAAGCCCCTTCTTCGAAGCGACAGCGCTCGTGAACGCGCCCTTCACATGGCCAAAGAGAGTCGACTCAAGCAAATCCGGCGGCGTCGAGCCCGAGTTTACCGGCACAAACGGGCGGTTACGCCGCGTCGAGTTCAGGTGGATGGCCTTCGCGATCAGCTCTTTTCCCGTGCCGCTCTCGCCTTGCAGGAGGACCGTCGAACGGCTGGGCGCAACTTGCGCGACCAGGTCGAAAATCTTCAGCATCGGCTCGCTCTTGCCGACAATGTTCTCGAAGTTGTAGCGCTGCTTGAGCGCGCGCTTCAGTTGAACGTTTTCTTCTTCGGCTTTTTGGCGCGCCACCGCGCTGCGCACGTCGGCCAGCAGCTTTTCGTTGTCCCAGGGCTTCTGAATAAAATTTGTGGCCCCCGACTGCATGGCGGAAACCGCATTCTCAACCGTGCCATACGCGGTGATCATGATCACCGCCTGCTCCGGATGCAGCAGTCGAATCTCGCCCAGCAGGTCCATCCCGCTTTTGTCGGGCAACGCCAGGTCGAGCAGCACCACATCGAAGCTCCGTTCGCCAATCTGCGCCATGCCTTCGCGCGCGCTTCCCGCAACCGTAACCTCGTAGCCCTCGAACGACAGCAGAGTCTCCAGCGACTCGCGGATGGCGAGTTCGTCGTCGATGATCAATATCTTGCCGGCGCCGTGCCCCGGGACTTGTCCCGAGCTTTGAGAAGACCGTTCCGGCCCCATGCGATGGGGCATGACTACAACTTCAGACGACATTGGCTACCTTCCTGACCATTGGGAAATCAAGTGTGAACGTTGTTCCTTCTCCGGGCCGGCTCTCCACGCGAATGTGGCCGGCATGTTCCTGGATGATGCCGTATGAAACCGAAAGCCCAAGCCCCGTGCCGCGGTTCTGCCCTTCGGCGGGCGTGGTCTTGGTGGTAAAAAATGGGTCGTAGATGCGGTGAATATGTTCCTGCGCGATGCCCGACCCGGTATCGCTTACGCTCACGCTGACAAATTCGCCGTTCTGCGTGGACACGTTGAGCACGCCGCCGCCAGTCATCGCATCCTTCGCATTCAGGAACAGGTTCAGGAACACCTGCTGCAAGCGCCCGGCATTGCCCTGGATCGCGGGCAGGTGTTGATAAAAATCCGTGTGTACTTGTACGTGGGCCACCTTGAACTGATGCTCCAGCAGCGCCAGCGTGTCCGCAATGACCTTGTTCAGACTGATCTCGGCAAACTCGGTGCCGGTGGTCCTCGAGAAATTCAGCAGGTTGTTCACGATCTCGGAGGCCCGGAACGTCTGCTTCGTAATTTTGTCGAGCAGCCCCGCCTTCTGCGGATCGCTTTGCAGCTGCTTTGCCAGCATCTGGGTATAGGACGAGATCACCGCCAGCGGCGTATTCACTTCGTGCGCGACGCCGGCGGCCAGCAGTCCGATCGACGAGAGCTTGTCCGCCTGCGTCAGCTGTACTTCGAGTTCGATGCGCTCCGTGATGTCGTCCATGATGACCAATCGCCCGACCACGTTGAACTTGCGCGTGACCAGCGGCGCGATCGCTACATTTACGATTCGCCATTCGCCCGTCGGCGTTGCCAGCCGGAACTTGTAGAGATTGTGGATGCCGGGATTCTGCCGCACGCGGTAGAACTCTTCCACAAACGACACCGGCAGCACCTCACTCAGCGACCGCCCAACCACCTGCCAGCGCGGTTTCGCATACATCACTTCCATCTGCGAGTTCCACGACTCAATGCGGTCCTGGAGATCGACGGCCAGAACGCCCACGTTGATCGACTCAACGATGTTCTCGTTGAAGTCTTTCAGCCGCTCGTACTCGGTGACCTTCTGCTCCAGCGACGCATACAGGCGCGCATTCTGGATGGCGATTGCGATGTATCCGGCAAGCGTTTCGAGCAGTTCAACGTCTTCGCTGGTCAGGAAGTCGCCTTCCATTGTTTTGCCCAGGCCGAGAAAGGCAATTGTTTTTTGCCGCGCGTGGCATGGAATGTAGTAGTTCAGATCCAGGCGCGAGATCGCTTCCTGCGCCGCGGTACTCTCCCGCGGCATCTGGCGAGTGTTCTCGAAGAAGATGTGCCCGGCGGAGTCTTCGGCCCGCGGCTTCGATAAAAATCCGAGATCAACTCCCCCCACCGCGCCCAAGCCGAACGACTTCGAGAGCTCGAAGCGCGACGACTCGGCATTGCCAAGGAAGATGGCAATCCGGTCCACCATCAGGGTATGGGCCAGACGGTCGACCAGCGACGACAACATCTTGTCCAGATCGGTCTCCGAGCTCAGCTCCCGGCCAAACTCTACCAGCGTGCGCCGGTAGTCATAGCGCGTGCGATAGAAAAATTGGTCGAGCTTTTCCTGAATCCATTTCCGCACCGGATCGAACAGCAGCGCGGTGACGACGATCGCCACCATCAATCCAAGCGGCCCGGCGCTCGGTACCCGCGTATGGACAAGCTCGGCGATTCCGCCTACCACCGCAAAGTATCCGCCCGCGATCGCGCCCGCCGCCAAGGTATAAGCCATGCCCCGCTTGAAGATTAGATCGACGTCCATCAATCGGTAGCGGACGATGGCATAGCCGAACGTCAGCGGCAGCAGCCCCAGCGACAGTACCGTGACCTTCATCGCGGGCGAAGGCATCGCGCCGAAAAGATAAGGCAGCACGTAAAAAACGGTGAAGGGGGTAATCGCCAGCACCGTGCCGCGCATGATCCACTTCAGTTGCTGGCGCAGAATCGGAGTCGCCGCCTGCCGGTAGTTCCGCCACAACACCCCGGCGGCGGAAACGAAGAAGACCGTCAGGTAAGCCCAGTGCACGCGGTTCAAATTCCACAAGAGCCGGGCGCTGGCCGCGAAGAATTGCAGCGTCAGAACTTGCACTCCCAGCAGCAAGGTTCCGGGCAAATACAGCGCCGCAACCGACCAGCGATGTTTGCCGATAAACGGGCGCCGCTCGGGAAACGTCAATACGAAATGCAGGAACAGCGCCGGCTGCAGAAGCCACGCGACTTCGTTGCTCCAAAAAACGATCCAGTCAAACGTGTTGAGCTTGCCCGTGTAGTGCAGGGAATAGAAGACAAACGAGACCAGGCAGAAAATATAAAAGTGGAGCGAACCAACCGCCGTCCAGCGCCGCAACAAAACAAACAAGCCGATCCCGAGATAAATCAGGGCGATCAGGCGCAGCCAATCGTTCATGGAGCGCTCGGCCGGCACGAGCACGACTTGCACGTCCAAAGGCACCGCGCCCCGCAGCAGCGAGTAGGTCGCCTTCGAATACACGCCCGAGTCATAGAGCTGCCGCTCAATCGATGCTGAGCTGCTTACGGGGTGATTGTTGATGCTCGTCAGACTGTCGCCACTGCGCACGCCCGCCAGCGCTGCCGGCCCGTTTGGATCCAGGCGGTCGGCGACCACCTGGCCACCCCTCTCCAGCCACCACACCCCGTCATCCGGGATGGCCGATTGGTGCTCGAGTTTGTAGTTGAATCCCGCGAATACTACCGCCGCGACTGTCAAGAGCCCAATGACAATAACGGTAAAGCGGGCCTGAAATTCGCGGTTCATGGGCTGGGCCGACGGAGGCGCACTAACAAGCGTTAGCTTAGATGCGCCAGTGTGCGGAAATCTCCGCTCCTCAGAAAGCAACTTCACTGCCACCTTCCCATTTTTTGCACTTCCGCCAAGTGCCGAGCCTGGAATGACTTCGGGCAATTATACGGCTTCCGGGGCAAGCTGACTATGATATTTGGAATGTGCCGTACGTGATTTGGGATGCCTGAAATCAGCTTCCAGCCAAACACGAGTCTCAACGATTGAGGTGGGACCACGGTGAGAGCTTAAATTTTGGGATTCTTGAGCGCTCGTCGCTCGTCCCTAAAAAGGGAAAGGGGGTTTGGGAGTTGGAGGCAATGTTGGAAGAAAACTGGCGGAGTTAAGGAGGGCGGAAACTGCGGATATGTGACGTGCCCAAACCCAATTTTTAGAATTGGGAGGTTCTGGAGCCTTCCCCGTCTCCTGAACCCCCCACTTACTGGGCTCATCGAACTCAACCAGGAGTTGATGAGCAAACCCTGCAAGTGAGCCCATAATGCCTCCTCTCCCCGGAAAGGTCCATGGAGAGACGCTGAATCGGTCTGAATTGATCTGAAGAGGATTTTGCCACCGCCGGGCCTCAAGTAGCGGGGGTGGCGCGCCACATCCTACGAGAGTTCCGGGGCTCAGTACTTGAAGTCCTTCAATCCCGGCAGCGTGAGCGGGTCCACATACCAGATGGTATTGTCGGTCGCATTCTTCCACGCCAGAATCGCGGTCCGTGTGTAGCCGGACCCCATGAAGGTCGCCGCCGCCGGAGCGACGTTAGTGGCCGCGCTCCAGGTACTGCCATTTACCACTCCGCAGGTCCAGTTATAGAAGATCTGGTCGCTCTTCGAATTTTTCCAAAAAACCACGTTCGTCCATTCATATCCCCGGATCGGGTTCGCAAATGCCGTTGCCGAAGGGGCCGCGTTGCTCTTGGCATCGGGTCCGCAGTAGCCGACCTTTGCCTGCGTGTCGCAAGCCGGGTAGAACAGCTCCCCCGTGCTGGACCAGACGTAGCTGCCCGTCTTCCCCTTCCAATACGCGATCGGGTCTCCCGATGCGTCATAGGTGAAGCTGGGCGCCGAACTCGTCGCGGCGGTCCAGTCAGACCCGCCGATCGTGGCCTGCGTAATCCAGGATTGAACTCCTTCGTAGTCGTCGAGCCAGCTGTACCAGATGTCCTCGTCGGAGCCTGCGCCCTTCCACGCCACGTACGGTGTTGTCTGGTACGCGCCAATGGTGGGCGCGCTGGTGGTCTCGGCTGTCCAATCGGGATCGGTGCCCGCCACCGCCATTTGCTTGCTCCACGAGCTCCCGTTCCAGGTGGAAAACCAGATTCTGTTGTCCGATCCCTTTCCCTTCCAGGCCAGCCAAACCGATCCGGGCTCGCCGGCGTACTGCAAAGCCGGAGCCGCGCTCGTCTTGGCGGTCCATCCTGAGCCGCCGACGACCTGCTGCGTCGACCACGCCTTGCCGTCGTAAATCGAGAACCAGATTCCACTCCCCGACTGCCCGCGCCATGCCGCATATAGATTCGTTCCATCCGAAGCCACCGCCGGCGCTTTCGTGGTCAGCGCCTGCCATCCCGAACCGGAAATCTGTTGCGGCGTGGATTGCGCCGCCGCTTTGCCCTGGAAGCTCGCTACGAAGAAAACGGCAAGACAGAAGAATCGGGGAAACGATCCGGCTTTTCGTTTCGCCCACGGTGTCAGCCTCTGGCTGGTTAGTTGGGTCATTGGATCAGGCATTGAGGTAATCCTTCATGAACCACTCTTACGTGGGGAACGCCGGCGCGGCAAGGCGGGAAGCCCGCCAGTCGTGCGATCTTGACCTATAACCGGGCAAAAGTCCATAAAAACCACTCCTTAGCCGCTCTTAGTCCAGGCCGAGGAAATCCGCCCCTTGACACGCTCCTTCCGTCATACCAAAATCTCAATACCCATTCCCCAGGGCCTGATGGCCGGAGTTCGCGGTGCCGGACAAGAAGTTCTGCTTCGACGACTTTCAACTCGACTTCACTCGCTTCCAACTCTTCCGCCAGGGCAAGCCCCTTCGTCTTGAGGGCCTGCCGCTCCAACTCCTCATGTTCCTGGTCGAAAACAAAGGACAACTCGTCACCCGCGAGCAGATCTCGGCCGCTCTCTGGAGCAAGGATGTCTTCGTGGACGTCGATCAGGGCATCAACACAGCGATCCGGAAAATTCGCCGTGCTCTGGGCGACGATGCCGGCGAGCCCCATTACCTGCAAACCGTCGTCGGACGCGGCTATCGCTTTGTGGCGACCGCCGCCGAAGATGACCAGGCGGCGCCACAGTCCCCTGTCTCGCCCGATTTTCTCGTGACCCCCGAAGAACTGGGCCGCGCCATCATGACCGCCGCCGGCCTCGATCCGAATAATCCCAAAGCGACTCCGCCCAAACGTTCCGACGAATCCTGAAGTCTCAGTTATCCGCACTTAGATCACTTACGGCCGTCTTCGTGCGGCAGACTTTTACAGGATAAAATGAAAGGGAACAACGGCGCTTCGGGTCGGCTCATCGAGCGGATGGACCCGCGCACAAAAAGAAGTGGGAGCCAGACCGCAGCTCCCACTCAAGCGACAGAGGCGATATCACTCTCTTAGTGAGAATCCGGGCATGAGAAATAAGTTGCCCCTCGAAACCCAAAAAGACGCTCCAAAGGCCCGCAAAGTCGCAATCCCATGGAAATACTAAGCCGTGCTCCTGGTGAAGTTTCCCCTGCCGACGCCGTGATCGAAGAACACTGGCTTCCGATGGCCGGAGGCCGGATGCGTTACCTCAAAACTGGCTCCGGGCCCGCGCTCATTCTTGTCCACGGTCTGATGGGGTATTCGTTTTCCTGGCGCTTCACCATGCCAGCCCTTGCGCCCTATGCCACGGTTTATGCCGTCGACAATCTGGGCGCCGGCCTTTCGCCCGCGCCAGACCGAATGGATTGCACGGTTCGCGCCACCGCTGAACGCTTGCTCCAGTTTGCCGGCGCGCTTGGGCTCGGTGAATTCGACCTGCTCGGCACTTCGCACGGGGGAGCCGTTGCCATGATGGCTGCGGCGTTCGCCGCCGATCGGCCCGTGCCGACGGTTCGCCGCTTGATTTTGGTGGCGCCGGTCAATCCCTGGTCGCCGCACGGCAAAACTCTTGCACCTTTCCTAGTCACTCCCCTCGGATCTTTCGTCTTCCGCTCCACCATCGAGCGCTTCCGGGAGCTTGACTACCTCTGGCTGCGCCGCTTGTTTGCCAATGGGTCCAGGATTCCGGCTGATTCTCTCCCCGGTTACCGCATTCCCGTAATCAAGAATCATGGCTTTCGGCACGCGTCCAATATTGTTAAGACATGGCTTCCCGACCTCGCTGATCTCAAATCGGTACTCCCGAAGATTCGCGACTATCCCACCTTACTTGTCTGGGGAACCATGGACCGCGCGGTATCCTTCTCCTCTGCCGAACCGCTGCGCAAAAACTTCACCCATGCTCGCCTGGTAGCGTTCAAAGGAGTCGGCCACCTGCCCTACGAAGAATGCCCCGAGGAGTTCAACCGCGCACTGATCGACTTCTTGACGAGCCCGCAGTGAAAGGGAAACGCTTTCACTTCTGCAATCTGACTTCTAACTTCTGACTTCGCCCTGCTACCCTCTGTACTTGCACCTCTTCCACCATCTGCGGGAGTTTGTCGCCGACTACGGATACTGGGCCATTGCTATCGCGCTTTTCTGCGAGAATGCCGGGCTCCCGGTCCCGGGAGAGACTACGCTGCTCTTCGCCAGCTTCCTGGCGTATTCCGAACATAGACTTCAGCTTGGATGGATCATCGTGGTAGCTACCTGCGCGGCCACCCTGGGCGACAATCTGGGGTACGCCATCGGCCACTACGGTGGCCGCCGGCTCCTCAATCGTTACCACAAATTTTTTCACGTCGAACCAAGCACACTCGCCCGTGGTGAGGCCCTCTTCGCCCGCTATGGCGCGTTCACAATTCTTTTTGCCCGCTTCGTTTTCGGTATGCGCGTTATCGCCGGCCCTCTCGCTGGAGTCCTGCGCATGCCCTGGCGTGCCTTCGCGCTGTTTAATTTCGTGGGAGCGGCCGCCTGGGTCACCGTCATCGCCGGCGCCGGTTATCTCTTCGGACGCCACTGGGCTACCCTCCTCCGTTTTCTCGATCGCGTGAATCTCGCCATCCTGATTGCCGCCGCCGCCGTCGTTCTATATCTTGTCTGGACGCGCCGCAAAAATCGGTCATAGAAACAGACCCCAACCGTGGTTCACTCATTTGCCCCACTTTGAGTGCCTGAGTCTCTCGCCTCATGACTTTTTGCCATATCCTTCGTCTTAGTCCTGGAGGACGCCGTCGTGCGCCTGACTTTGCTCCCTGCATTCATCGCCTTCACGGTCCTGGCCGCCCAGTCTCAACCGCCAGCCAAGTCCACGTCAAATCAGAATCGCGAGTCGATGCTTCCCATCGTTCAAGAGATCAAGCGCGCCGACTACGAGGGCGATCGCGCTGCACTGAAGCGCTTGCACGGCGAGCTCACGGCTCCCGCCGGCGACAAGGTGCTCGCCTCCCGTGCCCTCTACTGGCGCGGTTTTGCGCTCTGGCGTCGCGCCATCAACGGATTCAACGAGACTCCCACCCCAACCGACCTCGCCGACGATTTGAACGGCGCGGTCGCCGACTTCCAGGACTCCCTCTCCGCAGGATCCCGCCTATGTCGAATCGAAGATCGGCGAAGCGTCCTCGCTCGGCTACCTTTTCTACCTGAACATGAAGGATCCGGCGCGTTCCGGGGAGTTCATCAAGCAATCCAGTCCGCTGCTGAAAGATGCCATGGCCGCGGATCCCGATAATCCATGCCTGCTCTGGGTACTCGGCCCCATTCGCTGGTCGTCGCCGCCCGAGCGCGGCGGCGGTCAGGACAAGGCCTTCGATGTCTACAATCGCGGCCTCGAGTCCATCCGAAAAGGCCCTGCGTCAACCGATCCCCTCGATCCAAATTGGGGTGAGCCCGAATTATTGATGAATCGCGCCTGGTCCAATCTCCATCGCACCGAACCAGATTTGAAAGCCGCTCAAAAGGATGCGGAAGCCGCCCTGACACTCGTCCCTTACTGGCATTACGTGCGCGACATCCTATTGCCGCAGATTCGCGAGGCACAAGCTAAAACTGACGCCAAAGCCGGCGCGCACTGAAATTCGAATCGCGATCCGCTTCGAAAGCAGATCGGATAGTCTTCGGTCACTTTTCCTAATCCTCGAAGAGCCTTATTCTGAACAGGTATCATGACTCCCGCTGCGGCTAACTCGTCCCGCCCCCTGCGCTTCGGTTTCTCCGAAATCTGGGTGCGCTTTCTGGTCGCGATTTTTGGACTCGTTCTGGCCTTCGGCGCCGCTCTTTTCTCTACCGTCTCGCGCGAGTCGGGAAGCGTTTGGGGAACAATTATTCTTGCCTCCGCGGCCCTCCTGCTGGCCACGCTGGTTGGACTCACCACCGTTCCTTATCTTGCCCGCCGGGTGGTGGCAACGCGGCTGCGTCAGGCCATCGATTACGATGTCACGCGCGCGGGCATGATCTACATGGTGATCGCGGTCGTGATTGGAATTGCCGCCATCAACACCGGAAACAACCTGCTCTACGTGATCGTCTCTTCGCTGCTGGCCGCCATCATTGTTTCGGGCATTGCGTCGGCGGTCGTGCTGCGCAGCCTCGAACTCGAGGTGCTTTTGCCGGAGCATGTCTTTGCGGCGCGACCCATGATGGCTCGTCTGCTGCTGCGCAATGCCAGTTCGTGGATGCCTTCGTTTTCCGTCCGCGTTGTTCCCGCCAAGCGCAAGCCCGTGCGCTCTTGGCGCTGGGAGGCGTATACGTTCGGCTGGCCGCGCCACCGTGCTCCTGAGCAGCAATGGCTGCGCGTGCCCGATCGTCGTCTCCGGCGCGTCAGCGAACAACTGGAAAGGCCGATTCTCGAACAGTCGGTCTATTTTCCCTTCCTTGCCCCCGAACAGGACGTCCGTGCCGATCTGGAGTTGTTTTTCCCGGAGCGCGGCCGTTATCGCGAGAAGAACTTCGGTCTCGCCACTCGCTTCCCCTTTGCTTTTCTGACCAAAACGCGCCGCATTGATCTGCCCCGCGAGATTGTCGTCTATCCCGTCGTCGAGCCCACGGACCACTTCCTCGAAGTGCTGCCCATGGTAACGGGCGAATTCGAGACTTTTGTGCGTGGCCGCGGATATGACCTGTACCGCATCCGCGAATATATGCCGGAGGACTCCGCGCGGCACGTCGACTGGAAGGCGACTGCCCGCACGGGCAGCTTAAAGGTGCGCGAGTTCAGCCGTGAGGATGAGCGCAAGCTGCGCATCGTATTCGACAATCCCGCACCGGGCGTGCTCACGCCTGCTCTCTATGAACGTGCCGTACGGCTCGCGGCGTCCCTCGCCTGGCACTTCCATCATGAAGATGTAGAAGTTTCGTTCGTCGCGCCCGGGCTTGAGCCGACCACCGACGTGTTCGACTTCCTGCACTATCTCGCCTTGGTCGAGCCCCAGGATGCAACTCCGGTGTTCGGGCGTCTGCGTGCGAGCGCGGACTACAACGTGATTGTGACGGCCCGAGTGCGAGCCGACATTCCTTCGGCGTTAGCCGGCGGTTCATACGTCCTCTCGATGGGCAGCGCCCGCGGTTGAGCCTGCATTTTGGCCCACTTGAGCTGATTTCTCCTCACCTCGAATCGGGGTACTTTTCTGAAACTTCATCCATCCGCGATTTCGCCTGAGCCCCGCCCGAGTCAGGCTCAGGCCCATTTGGCTCTCCCAACGGGGTAATGGTTACTAAGGTTACCTAAGTAGGTTGACCCCCTATAGCCATATCCCACACGATAGGGCAGGATTGAAGCCGAGCGTGGCTCCCAGAGCTGCCGGCTTTGATCCCAGGATCTTTATGTCGTGGCATAGCCAATCTACGATGATGGGACTGTGGTACGCCCAGCCAGCCTTACACCTGACTGTGGCCACCGTCATGTGGCGACGCCAGCTCTACAAACAGTTCCCCGTATTCTTCGCATACCTGCTGACGCAAATCTGCTTCTTTGCCATTACTTATCCGATTTTTATCATCTACGGCATCGATAACATGCCGTATTTCGCAATCTTCTGGTTGTCCCAGCTGGTCAATGCGGTTTTGTGCTTCAAGATCATCCATGAGGTCTTTCTAGACGTCTTCCGTCCTTATCACTCGCTCAAGGACCTTGGAACCCCGATTTTCAAGTGGGCGGGACTGGTCATGTTGCTGGTTTCCGCGGTGGTCGCTGCATCCAACTCCAGTGATCAGGATCCCGTGGTGCACGCCGTCCTCACGCTGCAACGATCGGTGCGTCTGGTGCAGTTCGGTTTGATTCTCTTCCTCATTCTCTTTTCCCGTTTTCTGGGAGTTTCGCGCAAGCAGATCAGTTTTGGCGTCGCGCTGGGCTTTGGCATCGCGGCCGGCGTTGAACTCATGCTGATTGCGATGCATACCGGCGGCCTCGTTGGTCATGCCATGCTGAACCTGGTCAACATGACCTGTTATGACATCTCCACTCTCATTTGGCTTGGCTACTCGTTCTCGCGCGTGGTAGCGCGCGATTCCAATCTCAATTATTTGCAGACGCAACGCTGGGAGCAGGGAGTCGCCGAGCTGCAGCCATCCCTTCCCAACGATTCACTGATTCCTATGTTTGAAGGCATGGTGGAACGCGCGTTCTCGCGCAGCTCGAGTCCGGAAGAAATCGATCGGCGACTTACATTCACGAAGCCGGTTGGGCCGGTGCGAGTGAAATCGGCAGTCGCAGGAAAAGCTGAGAAGTAAAATTCTGCACATAGGAACGCTGCAAGTTTTTGCCCATTACTACCAAAAAAGGGCGATTTGTAAAAAACTTGTCAAGGGCCATTTTGACTTACCGGAATCCCTTCCGGGTTCTCCAAAGTTTATCCCTATATACTGAAAGCGTTACTTTAAGCAATCTGCCATAAACCCTGTAGACTTGCCTCTCGGCAAGTTTCTCCTCGTCGACTTAAGAGTCCATTCCCGGCCGAACGCCTTCTTCTTTGTTAAAACTCGATGAATCAGAGTCTTGCAAAACCTATGTATAATGCCGGGTCGAATATTCGCAGCCTTTGCGAGGATTCGACGAGACCCTAAGGAGAAGTCCACAAATGAAACGTTCACTCAGGGCGTTACTGCTGTTGGTAGGTTTGGTAGGTACGTTTGCGTATGCTGCCATTCCAAAAGCTCCAGCACCAGATGGCCCAATGCCGTTGTGCTGGCCACCCAAGCCGAATTGCAACAACTAGGTTGCGATTCGCCTAAACCCTAGAAGTCACAGAATCATGAAAGCACTTTTTGAGGCTGACCCGAATGGTCAGCCTTATTTTTGTTTCGCGCCCGCTTCGGGAGCGCTCGCTTTCTCGCCTTCGCCGGTCGCTTTGGTCTGGCTCGCCTCTCCGGCCGGCAATTGTTCGTCGGCATCGTTGGCCTGTGGGAGATATTGCACGATGATCGAGATGCGGCGGTTCGATGCATCGAGCGGATCGGCGAGATTGCGCAGGCGCTGGTCGGCGAACCCGCGTACCTGCGACACCTGATCCTCCCGCAGCCCCGCCTCCTGCATGACCCGGCGCGCCGCATTGGCGCGGTCCGCGGACAGCTCCCAGTTGCTGTAATTGGCCTTCTCGCCATAGGGCTTCGCGTCGGTGTGTCCCTCGATCGAAATGTGATTCGGGAGCCCGCCCAGCTCATGCGCCAGTAGGACCACCATCTCTTTCCCGCCGGCATTCAGGCTGGAACTTCCGCTGTCAAAGAAGGTTCCCTTCTCCGATTCCAGAAGTTCGATTCGCAGACCCTCGGCGGTCACCGTCATCTCCACGTTCTTGCGGAGTTTTTCGAGGTCGTTGATGTTGCGAATACTCTTCTGCAACTGCTCCTTGAGCTCCGCCATGTTCTGTTTCGTCAGCTCGAAGTTCTGGCCGGATCCGTTCTGGTTGGAGCCGACTTTTTTGGACGAACCGGTAGGATCTCTGAAGTATCCTCCCACTGCCTCTTGCACCTGCTTGCTGGAACTGAGCAGCCACAAGACGATGAACAGCGCCATCATGGCGGTGACGAAATCGGCATACGCGACTTTCCACGCGCCGCCGTGATGGCCGCCATGTCCGCCCTTTTTCTTGATGACGATGATGGGTGGCGTCGGCATGGGAGTTTACCCGGGCATCATGCGCCGGCGGACGCAGCAGCGGCCCCCGCATCGGCGCTCGCTGCCGCCCCGCCCTCAGACGCGCCGCCGCCGCGATTGCGGCAAGCCGATTCCACATCCTTAAAGGACGGGCGCACATGTCCGGGCACGACGCGGCGTCCGATTTCCACCGCCATAATCGGAGCGACGCCCTTCAGAAAGGACACCATTACAACGCGCATGACTTGCAGGAAGGCGTGTTCTTCTTCAGCGGCTTTGCCCATCCGCACCGCCACCGGACCCACCAGCCCGTAACACAGCAAAATGCCCAGAAAAGTGCCCACCAGCGCGGCGGCAACTTTGTGCCCGATCTCTTCCGGCGGGCCGCCCAGAGCGCCCATCGTGATGACCACTCCGAGAACGGCGGCGACGATCCCAAGTCCGGGCAGCGAGTCGGCCGTCGTGGTAAGCGCTGCGACCGGCTCGGCCGCCCCGTGATGGTGGACTTCCATGTCCGCGTCCAGCATCTGGTCCAGGTCGAAGACTTCGACGCCCCCGCTCACTGCCATCCGCATGGTGTCGCAAACGAAATCGCGCAGGTGATGATTGGAGACGAATTCCTTGTACTTCGTGAACAAAGGACTCTTGGCGGGATCTTCAATGTCGTTTTCGAGCGCCACCAGTCCCTCCTTGCGAGCCTTCTGCAGCAGTTCGTACATCATTTTCAGCGAGTCGATATAGCGCTGCTTGGTGAATTTTGAGGAGCCGAAGACGCCCACGATCCCGCTCCCGATTTGCTTGAGAGTATGGAGCGGGTTGGCGATGAGGACCGTGCCCGCCGCGGCTCCCCCGATAATGATCAGTTCGGCCGGTTGAATCAGGACGCGCAGGTTCCCGTGCTCCATCAGGTAGCCGGCAACGATGCAGCCAAAAACAACTACGATGCCAATGATCGAAAACATAGAACATCATCCTTGCGGTCCGGCGGATGCCGCCCGCTGCGGGGCCTGAGCACCCTCGGCCGACATTCCGATCGCGCGCCCCATGGCGGCGGCATGGGTCGGCTCAAGACCATTCAGCAATTTCTCGATTTTGTCGCCCGGTTGCGCCACCGTGTGCATGACCACTGCCTGCACCGGAAAGCGGTCTCCCCACCAGCGAACTTCCGAACGTGTGACCAGACTCCAGGCCGTAGTCGCCGCGGCGGCCGTGGCGACGGGATTGCTAGACGGCAGCACCGCGATGAATTCGTCCTCACCCCAACGCCCCAGAAAATTCGCCGGGTCCAGGCTGTGCCGGAGCGTGTTTGCCGTCGTGCGCAGGAACGGGGCGATGGAATGCGGTCCATGCTTCGAGCGGAATTCGTCAAGCCCGAGCACGCGAATGCGCAGCAGGCCGAAGCCCCGCCGCGTCTCCTCCATTCCGGTCATCGATTCCGCGAGCAGCGCGCGCGTCAGGCGATGCGCTGGAATCCCCGTTACCGCGTCGAGGCACCCGTATAACGATGTTTCGCCTGTGTCGCGGCGCGATTCGGACGCTTCTTCGAAGAGAACGATTGCCCCTTCAATCGCATCCTTGCTCCGAATAATGGGACGGCAGCGGACTGCGACCGGAATGCGGTGCCCTTCCTTGTGAAGAAAGTGGGCCATGATTTGCCGGGGCTGGGCGTCCTGGAGCGTCAGCGCGATCGGGTTGTGCTCCTGATCGAGTATCTGTCCGTAGGCATCGCAGGCGTCCACGATATGCTCGGTGTAAATGCGGCCTACAACTTCGTGCCCGAGATGGCCGACAATGTGCTCGGCGCCGTGATTCCAGAATCGGATCCGTTGCTCGCTGTCGACGATGTAGATGCCGATTGGCAGGTCCTCGAGCACCGTGCGCACGAAGCCCGGGTTGTCAAATAGGGATGCCATGAACAATCGTCGCCATTAACCCTTATCGGCTGAAGAGGAGGGGAACTTCAGAAATGGAGAACGGCGGCAGGGACTAGTTCCGTTGCCCAATCCATGCGAGTAGCCTGGTCCACAATTCACGAACGCTCGTTCAGTCCCGCGGACGGAGGAATATGGTCTGTCCGGCTGCCAGTCGACCGGTGCGAGTCACCGTGCAGTAAACTCCTGCATTGTTCTGGTTCACTCGAACGACCGCTTTCAGCATTTCGGGCTCCGGAGTTGCCGAGTCGGGATTGAGGTTCAGCATTGAGCAGCGGACGTCGCGCATCGTGACGGTGACGGCGGGTGCTTCGTCTCCCTCGCCGAATGAGAGCACCCCACCCAGCCACTCGTCTTCCTGGAATGGGGCCGATCGCAGGGCGCGAACCAAAATATTCGGGCGAAATCTCCGCACGTCCGGGCTCAGCCCTGCGAGTCGTCCGACCTCGCGCACCGTATCCAGGGCGATCACCGAGACGTTCGCCTCATCAAAGATGCCATGCCTCAACTGCATCATCTGCACGGGAGCTCCGTAGCGCCGTCCGACCTCAGCGGCCAGTTCGTCCCCGAAAACCGGCATCTCTTCGCCATCCGGCGTGCGAACATGCGTCGGAAGATCGTCATTCTTGCGCACACTGTCTTCCCGCCGCCGCGGAACAAACCGGAGCAGGTCGGGAAGCTGGCTCGCGCTGAGCCAGGGGAACTCGCTGCGGTCATTCATCCGCCGGAACGCCAGTCGGCGGTCTCCCTCCAGGCCATGCCATCCCAGATTGATGGCCTCGATCCGTTCACCGCTCATGGACTTGATGGGATACCGGAAGAGCGCTTCCACCTGTCCAATTTCTATCAGCATCTTCAATCCGTCCGTGCAGAGCCGAGACGTAGTCCCTCGCTCGGAGCAACGGAAATCAACCCACAACTCTGATCTCGAAGCTCTTCAATCTTGAGCTTTGGCGCGCGACCATACACCTTCCAGCATCGCGGGAACCCATTGCTCGGCGGGACAGCCGCTCCAACTGCCCCTCATGAAAACAAGTCCCCCAGCCCCCGCAAGCTGGGCAGCCTCTCCGATCTTGAGAACAAATATGGAATTATTTGAGAACTGGTTGCCCTTCAATTCGCCGGCGACCGTTGCTTGCCGGAAGACGCTTACGGGAGCGACGAGGCATCGAGCGGCGGCTTCCGAGGGCGGCAACGTCCGCCGAAGGTTCCCATCCGCGTAGATGGACCTCATCCTTCGCAAGCTGTTTACAAGATTGTGTACGGCGATCCCGATGGCATTTACTGCCGATAGATCGTTGTTCACCATGCTTGCCAGTTGCCGCTTTGCCCGTCGCACCTTGCCACCGATCACCCACCAGACTAGCTTCGGAACATTGGAGGAACGGGGAGCTCTCACCAGTGTCGTCGCCGCGTTCCAACTCTCGGCGGTCGCGACGAACGTTTCAGAAAACAGGCGGCCCAAAATCTGTTGCGCCTGCGGGCCCACGGATTCTGGAGTGCCGTTCCCCCGAACCCACTGCGCCAGCGGTTCAAGCTCTTCCGGCCCCATCTTCACCTCAGGCACTTTCAGATTTAGGCGATCCCCTAACGACTCTTGCTTTGACCTCCGTTCCGCGGAGTCTCGCGGACTCATCGTCGGAAAGCGTCTTCCCGCGTACGACAGAACACTCAGGGCGCGTTTCACCAGAAGCCAGTTGAGCGGGCAGGTTCGTGAATCAAACCGGCGGTCGATCCGAGGGTCGTTGTTTACGGCCTCGATTTCGCCCGGATCGGAGACCACATAAACATCGAGAACACCAGGGACACGATATCGCTTCAACCAACCCTCCCGGCTGCCATGATCTCTGAACCTGGAACGCAGCGCATCCGATTTTATCCGAGGGAACGAACGCGAATTCGTTCGTGGCGCATCAGGCAGCCCGCGAATCCGACCTGTTTAACACGCGCTCCAATTCGTCGGTTTCGAAAATAGGCGGCTGGCAGCTGAAGTCGGAACAAATCACGGCGAAGGATCGTCCGCCCGCGACCACGGGAATGTGGGGAATAGTCTCCGCCAAAACCGGAGGCAGATTCTGCGCGACCGCCTTGTCGGGGTCGAGGCGCAGGACGGCGGTGTTCAAGGACAGCCGGCGCCGGGCCGCTCTGCATAACTTCGTTGCCGTGTCGTCATTGCCGATGACCACAACCTGCGTGTGCGGCTCGGTGAAGCGGGCTACCGCCAGTCCGTAAGTTGCCGCGAAAATACCGTGCTGCGCGGCTCCGCCGGCGTAGAGTTCGAGCGTGCCCTCGGCTTTGTCGCGGTAGGATCGCTCGTTCGTGTAAGCATGCATCCGGAGGAGCGCGATTGCCGCGGCGGGATTGCCCGCCGGCGTCGGCGAATCCTGGAACGGCTTGCGCGGCGTGCCGAGAATCCCTGGCGCTTTTTGTTCTGCGGTTCCTGAAACAATTCGCGTGTCGAAGAATCCGCCGTTACTTTGATCGTAGAAACCGGCGATCATTGCATCCGCAACCTCCCGCGCGGAACGAAAATAGCTCAGGTCGGCGGTGCTTTCGTAGGCGTCGAGGCAGGCGATGACGGTGAAAGCGTAATCGTCGAGTACGCCGCTTGTCTCGCGCCGCCCGGCGGCGGGATCGGAGTAGGCAATGACGTGCCGGAGCGTCGCTTGTCCGTCCCGGGCCCATCCCTCTGCCAGCAGGCGATCGAGTGAGCGCAGCGCAAAGGCGCGTGTCTCGCTCAAGTCGAGCGTGTTTGCGGCCGTCAGATACGCGGAAATGCACATCGCATTCCATGCGGTGTAGACCGTCTTGTCGACGTAAGGCGTCGGACGTTTGAGCCGTGCAGCGTACATTTTCTTTTTTGCCGCATCGAGCCGATCGTGGACTTGTGCGGCGGTGAGATTGAGGCGGCGGCCAATGTCTTCGATGCTGGCGCGCACGTGCAGCACATTTTTTGCGGGGTTGTGGTGCATGTCGCCGACTTCGCGGATCTCGTAGTAAAGCTCGGCCACCCGGGACTCGTCTTCGTTCAGCGCGGCGCGCGTTTCGTCGAGCGTCCAGGTGAAGTAGTCGCCGTCGTCGTCCATGGAGTAGTCGGCGTCCTGCGAGGCGAAAAAGCCGCCATGCGCGCGGTCGCTCAGCCACTCGTCCACCCACCGGATGATGTCGCGCCCTACCGCGGCAAGAAATTCTTCGCCCGTTACCCGGTAGGCGTGAACATAGTTCTTCAGCAGTTCAGAATTGTCATAGCTCATCTTCTCGAAGTGCGGAACGATCCACCGCTCGTCGACCGAGTAGCGATGGAAGCCTCCGGCGAGCTGGTCGTAGACGCCTCCGCGCGCCATTTTTTCCAGCGTGTGGAGGAAGATATGGCGCAGGGCATCGTTCTGTTTGCTTACGTCCTTGCCCCCTCCATGCCCGCTGCGCGCGTACTGGTGCATGAAGAGGTCGAGCGCCGAGGGGTGGGGAAATTTTGGAGCGCTGCCGAACCCGCCATTCTCCGGGTCAAACATCTTTTGCCCCGGCTCGATGATGGCCTCGATCGCACTGGCCGAAATACTTCGGCCGCCTTTCGTCAATGCCTCGGCACGCGTCACCGCGCTTTCGACCAGCGCCGCCTGCTCGATCACGTCCCCGTTTTTTTCCCGGTAAGCTTGTGCGATCGACAACAACACGCGCCGGAAGCTGGGGCGTCCGTAATGATCCTGCGGCGGGAAATACGTGCCGCCGTAGAACGGTTTGCCGTCGGGAGTCAGAAAGGCGGTCAGCGGCCAGCCACCCTGGCCCGTGAGCGCGCTGACGGCTATCTGGTAGCGGCTGTCGATGTCGGGGCGTTCGTCGCGATCGACTTTCACCGCGATAAAGTTTTCGTTGACGATCTGTGCGATCTCGGGATCGTCGTAGGATTCGCGATCCATGACATGGCACCAGTGGCACCACACCGCGCCGATGTCGAGCAGCATCGGCTTATTCTCGCGGCGCGCGGCCGCGAAGGCGTCGTCTCCCCACTCGTGCCACTGGATAGGCTGGTGCATGGCCGAACGCAGGTAGGAAGATGAGGCGCGAGCCAGGGAGTTGGAGACGGGGCCAGTCATCCATGCAGTCTATCGCGACCTAGCGGCTGAATTGAAGGCGAGCTCGCATGAAAAGGCGGCTCCAATCGATTTTTTTCCAGTCCATACGCGTTCGCGCAATCGACAAAATCAGCATGAACAGGAAGATTTCAACCAGCCCTCGGGTGGCCGTGGCGATGCCCACGCCTCGCTTGGGCAGTAACGAGAAGCGCCCATACACAAATTCAATGTGTACCCAGTACACGAGCAGGGAAGTCTTGCCGAGCTGAATGAGCGGGCTGAACCGCACAGCCCACGGCGCCTCCCCGGTCGAATCCGATCCGCCAGGGCTCAGCATCGGAAGCGCCCAGCTTGTCCATGCATAAGCCAGCAGGCAGATCATCAGCAACATGCCGACACGCATCATCAGAAAGTTGGGGCTGGTGTGCCAGTAGTCGTAGATGGGGAAGATCTGAATCGATGAATGATCGAGACCGTAGGCGGCGAGGATCGCCGCGCCGCCGATGCCGGCAAATGCGGTGAGGATCGGGACAGTGCGCTGGCGCGCTTTCTCGCTGAACAGGATGAATCCCGCGCCAAGTCCTGCAAAGGCGAATGCCGTCCAGGGAAAAATACAAAAGAGCCAGGGCTGCGGCGCGCCCAGGTTATGGCA
>Ga0335078_10001213_pt1 | contig 39191 bp, 31 predicted proteins | sample Lox_Sample_32_FD_206711 | JGI IMG/M metagenome (GOLD analysis project Ga0335078, IMG submission 206711) | Soil microbial communities from Loxahatchee National Wildlife Refuge, Florida, United States - Lox_Sample_3.2 | ecosystem: Environmental > Terrestrial > Soil > Wetlands | place: USA... | reverse complement strand
CAAGCCAGTGCCCAGCGTGTGTCCGCCTCGAAATCGCCCTCTTGCTCCGCCAGTGCTTCATCAAGAGTCTGGTTTATGAGTGCCAGAGCATCCCGAACCGCAAGTGGCCTCCCGGCAGCATCAAGTACCTTTGAATACCTTGTGTAAACCCCCATGCCGGGGCCAATGGCAGCTTGAGCTAAGTCGACCGGCGCAATATTTCCGCGTTGAAGATGAGCTAGTGCAGCCGGGAGTTCTGCCTTCAGCGCTGCGATGAACTCGCGTCGCGTTGCGGAAGCTGCGTCAAGCTCCCGCTTGCGACAGACAAGCACAATGCTAGAAGCCAACATGTTTGCATTTAGCCCAGTAACCTTGTTCGCGAGTTCCGTACGAATCGGCCAGGTACCACTGATGGCAAATCCAGCACGCACCACTGCGTCCAAGAAAGTGTCCCACCCGGTGCTTGCGGTACCTTCGGAACCCTCTGTTTCTGATTGCTTGAAGGCGTAATAGATTGTCACCGGGAATGCAGGATGGGCCTGTTCGGAGAGCCTGTGCATCACTTGAGTCATACCTTCCAGGAAGAACGCTTCCGCTTTCTCCTTACTGCCATGGCGGTAGGGAGTGGCTATCAACTCTGCGGTTTTGGGCACCGCAAGTGTCGCAAACAGATCGGGAAACACCTGCTGCATTGATCTTCGTAACCAGACGTAAAAGAAATCCGAAAGATCTGCGTATCCGACGTTGTCGTAATAGGGTGGGTCAGTGGAGACTATTTTATCGGCAGACAAAGTCTGGACCATTGCATCGAGCTGTTCTGCATGTCCCACAGTGGCAACATGGCTTGCTGTTGCCTGTAAGTTCTCGGCCGAATACTTGACAGCGTTTTTCCAACAAATCGCCGATTCCCCCAAGACATTTGATTCTGGAAAGTCCCAGGTCATTGGAATAGCCTGACGCTTAAAGGTCTGCATTACCTGCTCACCAGAAGGTTTCCATGTTGAAAGGGAGCTGTTATAGTCCGCGAGACGATCGACCGCAAAAGCGAGATAAACCGATACAGCATCGGCATACGCAGGGGCGGTACTACCGCCTGCATTCAAGGTCTTCGAATCTCCGATGGAACTTGTCGAAGGATCAAGCATTCCTGCAACAAGGGCGTCTTGTTCAACTCGTTTTCGGGCCTCCTGCACCAGATCAGAGAAGGTGGTTAGTGCGACCAGCTGACGGGCCGTGAAATAGTCACCGAACGTTTTGAATCCATACCGCCGCCCCTGTGCGTTGCTTGCCCACGTTCCGCGACTCGGCGTATCCGGCTTCCAGGCAGGTTGGGCTTCGCGAGCGATTGCCTCCATTTCCTCCGTTGGTGGTAAATACACGCGACCACGAGGACCGTCAGCGATCATGGCCATCAGTCGCCCGTTCATCCTGCCGGCATTTGCCTCGTCATCGACATACTCGTATGAAAACGGAGAATCTGACATCAAACAGCGGAAAGCTCCGCGAGAAAGCTTGGTCCCGTGCTTATATTTCTTGTCATCCTTTGGCTTTCCTAGTTTCACGGTAAAATAGTAGCCAGTTGGCTCGATTACTGGCTCGACGTATGCCTCCTTACCTGGCCTCGTGGAGAGCATGAAGGTCGAAGCCAGGGGCACATCCACACGCGCGAAAGCTGGGTTGGGACTCTTGACCGTTCGGACCCATAGCCATGCAATCACACTGAGTTTCTCGCCCACGTGGGGTTTTAGGTCCGGCCTCAACCTAGCCAGTGCCTCAGTGACTTCTACCTTCGGATACAGATAACCAATGCGCTTTTGAGCTTCTTCTTGTACCCATTGGCCATAAAAGCGTATGTCCGCGGCTAATCCCTCAGCGTCATGCCACTTTCTGTTGAAGAGGTTCTTGTCTTGTCGTGATGTAGGATTCACCGGTGCAAGACCCGCAAAACTCGGCGGAATCTCGATCATTGCCTTATTGATCAGTACAGCTACCGGATTCAGGTCACTGGCGTAACTCTCGAGACCAAGGCGTTGAGCCTCTAAAGGTAGCGCTCCGCCCCCCGCAAAGGGGTCATGAAATGCTGGAAGCTTCTCCGGATTGAACAACTCTTTAGCTCGCGGATGGTCTTTATTATCAGCACAGGTGGAACGCCAGCTCTTCCGAATCTCCTCGCGAGCTTGCTCTAGAACCCTTTCGTTTGTTGTGTTCTCCCACCTCACTAGATCCTCAATAATCCGGAATAGCCGTTGGCGCTCTCTTTCCTGAACGTTTTCTGTTGGGAAAAGTTCGGGCTGGCCAGAAGGATCATCGAGTATTTGAGCGAAAATCACAGCCCGCGCCGCTGCTAAGGGACGTCGAGCCCACCACAAGTGCAAACCGCGAGGATGTGCCCCGATTCCCGGTTGCTTCTCGTGAGCTGAGGCGACATTGATTGCTTCCAGCGGAAGCGCCAATTCAATCAGCTTTTTTCTCAGTTTGGTCATCTTCACTCGGTCGTCGCAGATAAATAAAGCAGTGACCTTGCTCGAAGTGCCTCCAACGTTCTTGCGCTTGGCTCATTGATCCGTTGGTCACCAATGAAACATTCGAAATGCTCCTCGTAGAACCGGCTGATCTTTCTCGAATATACGCTATCGGGATAGAACGCGATCTGGGGGCCACTCGCGCCAACAACAGAAATGGCAGGAATCACTCGAATCCTATTTGGCGATTCATGGAAAATGAACGAGTCGGGCGAAAGATCCAGCATTTGCCTGCATTGATCTACCATGCGTTCAAACTCGCGGTGGCTCATCAACCCAACAGAGGTCAGTTTTGCTTGGGCAAGAAATCCCTTCTTCACTCTGTATTCCGGGAGATCGATTTCCAAGACACCTACAAAATCGGCCCCGTATTGTTTTTCTTGCGCACCCGGCCCTTTATCAGTGAGCGTTTTTGCTCTCCAGGTGACCCCTTTCATCTTGTAGCCTTCGATAGCTTGAGAAATACGACCGAGCAACCTGTCGGTCACCTGATGCTCCTGCTCCACCAGGCCCGTTCTCAAATCTTCTACCGCCGAGTCAGCAGCGGCGGCAATGCGCATCACCGAACTGCGAATCATCGCCCTACGGCGCATCATGAAGGAGGCTCCGATCGCGATAAGAGTTCATCTAGCGCGTAGTTCACGCTCGTCACAGCGAAGTCAGGTTCTCGCTGGAATGGCTTCCTGATGTAGTGGGTTTTATGTGATCCATTGGGATGAAACTCAACAATCGCCAGAATGAAGTCCTCCGGCTTGTTGAGCGAATAGAGAATCTCGTTCTTTGTGACCGTAACAGTGTCCGCGCCTGCTGCTCGTCCCTTGACTTCAAGGAAACGCAACCGGCCCTCTTTTTTAATGAGACTCTCAATGTCGTAGCCCAACTTTTCCTTTTCACGATCAAAGGGTTCAAAACCAAGGCGTCTTTCAATCTCCATGACGATCGCCCGAGCTTTTGCGGCGACGGCCAGATTGTCCACCGTGCTTCTCATCGTAGGAGCTGGCATGCCTGAGATAGCCGCCAAGAGTCCAACGGGAACAACTAGAAAACCGCCGAGCACAACCGGAGGCAAAGCGGAGATTTGACGTTCGAGTTTCAGCTCTTCCATCCGCTTCTGTAACCGCCCTTCCAATGCATCAGCTCGTTTTCGGGCTTCCTCCGAGTTCAGGCGAGCATTCACTCTGCCCGCCTGCTCCTGAACCTTGAGTTCTTCCGCCCGATGATCCCAGTAGTTGATTTCCTTAGTCAGTCGATCGTTCACGGCTGCTTCAGTCTTGGCAATCAGCTCGAGCTTGCGATTTCGAACTTCGTTCAGATGATCTGGGACGACTGAGCCAACTGCGTGACTGAGAGCTTTTTGCTCCAACTCCTTTGTGATCCAAGCGCATTCCGGCCGGCTCAAAATGGCATCCACGTTGGGTTCTCCAGCAACTAAAGGGCGATAGTCCAGATAAGGTGCGTACCGGATGTGGCTTGCATTTCCTGCGGTGTCGAGTTCTACGTATTGCATTTGCTTCGAAATGACGCGCCGAACGCCAGTTCTGGTGACGCTGGCATCCTGGATCGAATGTTCCAGATAGAACAGCACCCGCGGTTGGAGACCTGCATCGTTCTCGTCGACTAGCACCGTGCCGCGGCGTAGCAGATCCCGGTGACGCTCCAGAGTTAAGTCGATTGTCGCATCCAACAACGGATGGCCGGGGCAGACGAATGCAGCCAATGCCTGGCCTTGAGGAGCAACCAGCGATTTCTCAAATGCAATCCGCTCATAACGTGGAAGAACCGGCTCGCCGATTCCAATGACGCGGTCTCGTGAGCGGACCAGAGCGGGGACATGGGTGACTTCATAGCGCCTGGGCTCGCGTTGTTTGACAGTGCCACCAAGCTTTGAAAAGCCCTCAAGAAAGAATGACTCGATGTAATGTGGCTGCAACCGCCTCGCCTCGGCTCGCTCCATGTCCGCGCGGATTCGACGAACTCGACTTGCATCCATGGAATCATGTGCAAGCGCACGTTCCTCTAGTAAATCCTGAAGTTGTGTGGGGTCGAATGCTTTCTCAACAACCTGATTGAGTCGAGCTCTAACTTCTGGCCGTTCGCCGTAGCGGATCGATTCGATCAGTAGGTCCCTCAGAGGACGGCCATCAAACTGTAGCCGGCCGAGTACATCAAACACCTGCCCTCCAAGGGCTTTACGCGCCTCATCCAACTTCTCGAGTAAAGTACGATAGACATCACCTTCGCGAGTCTCTTCTGCAACGAGATTCCATAGATGACAAACTTCTGTCTGTCCGATGCGGTGAATCCGACCAAATCGTTGCTCAATGCGGTTTGGATTCCAGGGCAGGTCATAGTTCACCATCAAGTGTGCGCGCTGCAGGTTGATGCCTTCACCCGCAGCATCCGTAGCTACCAATACGCGCACTCGTGGATCATGTCTTAATGACTCCTGAGCTTTAAGCCGTTCCTCGCGCCCCATTCCACCGTGAATGATTACGACCGACTCGGGACGACCGAGCCATTTTGAGATCTGCCCAACCAGATAGGTCAGAGTGTCGCGGTGTTCCGTGAAGATGATCAGCTTTTCAATCTTCTCGTCGGCATCATCGTCTGGCCCTACTTCCCTACGTGGATGCTTTGGGAGTATTTCTGCCAGGAGCCCTGCAAGTTCACTCCACTTTGTATCTTTACCACTTCTCTTGACGGAGAGAGCAAGATCTTCCAGGCGCTGCAGAATGTCGATTTCGGCCTTCAGCTCGGATATGGTCCTGGCCGACGTGGCACGATCAAGGACTTCGTCCTGAGTTTGCTGTACCTCTTCGTCCGGCGCCTCTTCGAGGTCATCTAGTTCTTCCGTGTCCAGTGAAGGCCCTTCCTGGTCAAGAAACGCAGTCGTTGCACCTCCGCGCTGCAAAAGCTCGAGCTCGCGTAGTCGGCTTTCTAACCTTTTGCGTCTGCGACAGAGCGATTGATAAATGGCTTCCGGGGAGGACGCAAGTCGGCGTTGGAGGATTGTGAGAGCAAATCCTACAGTGCCAGCCTGCTTATCATTTGCCAGCGCCTCAGCCCGATTGAACTCTTCCCGGACATAATCCGTGACGGCTTTGTATAACTGAGCCTCGGGCGTCGACAGCTTGTAAGGGACCGTTGTTGCGATCCGTTCAGGAAATAGTGGAGTAGCATCAAACTTGAGCAGATTTTCTTTGACCATTCTGCGCATCAAATCTGATACGTCAGCTGTGTGCACTCCGTCTCGGAATCGCCCCTCGAAACGGTCTCCATCCAGTAAGGCCATGAATAGTTGAAAATCTTCTTCTTTTCCGTTGTGGGGGGTTGCAGTGAGAAGGAGGAAATGACGAGTGAGAGTAGAGAGCAACTGACCCAGACGATACCGTTTCGTGTATTTGACTTCACCACCGAAGAAGCTTGCCGACATCTTGTGAGCTTCATCGCAGACGATCAGGTCCCAACCACAATCAGGGGCTTGAAGTTTCTTCTGCACGTCCTCGTCGCGAGAGAGCTTGTCCAGGCGCGCAATCGCAAGATTCGTTTCGAGAAACCAGTTTCCAGTGGATGCCGCTTCAAGCTTATCATTCGTCAGAATGTCGAACCTTAAATGGAATCTTTTGTACAGCTCGTCTTGCCATTGTTCGGCGAGGCTGCCTGGACACACCACCAAACATCGCTGCAAGTCTCCTCGCGCAATCAACTCCTTTATGAAAAGCCCGGCCATGATGGTCTTGCCCGCACCAGGGTCGTCCGCCAATAGGAAGCGAAGTGGTTGCCGCGGAAGCATCGAGTCATACACGGCGGTGATTTGGTGTGGAAGGGGATCTACAAGCGAGGTGTGAACAGCGAGGACTGGGTCAAAGAGGTGGGCCAAACGTATCCGATGAGCTTCGGAAACGAGGCGAAACGTAGAACCATCTCCGTCAAAGCTCCAGGGACGGCCAGCCTCAATGATTTCAAGTGTTGATTCGTTGTCCCTGAATAAGAGCTGATTTCCCAGATTCCCCGATGGGTCTTTGTAGGTGAGCTCTATTGCAGCAGAACCGTGCCATCGAACATCGACCACGGTCACTAAACAACCGGGGAGGACCCCTTTAACCGAAGCCCCTTGCGTCAGTTCTTCTAATTGCGCCATTGAGACGGGGTGAAAAGTACAGTTTTGATAACTCGAACTAAAAGCGAACTATAGCACAGGGTCTGATTGGATTGTCGTGAGCCTCTAAGGAAGTTTTGCGACTTCAATTCCGTGTCCGGCTCAAACACCGCGTAAAAGTTTGCATTCGCGAGAGGATAGATCGTATTCGGGAGCGCCTGCAATGAGGGGTTTCAAAAAGAGTTTGTAGTGGCACTTGATAAGGGACTTGTGTTTCTCGACGACTAGCATTGCTTCCGCTCCTCGGCGAAAGTTCACGCGGACGATAAAGCATATTTCCTCACCGGATTCGGCCCAACCCCCTCAGGAGGCCAACGCGCAAGGCAAAAATGGTCCCCCAGTATAGGCACCTAGTGACTGAGTAGGGCTCATTTCCTTTTTCACTTTCGAGCCCACCCGGTCCTTTTTATACAAATCCCCTCTACAAAGGAGCGAACCATGTCTCAACCTGAACGTATACGTGTGTCTCGATGGACCCGACTGCGGTCTTTCGTGATCGGCAAGTACAAAGCAGCCCAGTTTTCAATCGAAAGGAGGTCGTTCGAACGCAGACTCGAGGCGATTGTCCGTGCTGCTCTCTCTCATCAATCGGGCGGGCTGCCAGCTGGCAATCGACAGTACAAGTTGCTCACAAAGCAGGCGGACTCAATCTGTACAGAGTTCACCAGTCGTTGGAACGTCAATCCAGAACTGCTCGACGCGCAGATTCCCGCAATCGGGAAGCTGAAGTCCCTCGCAGATCCTCCTCCCAAGCCAGAACCTGCAGTCCTGGTTTCTCTGGGGATTGCTGCTGCGATGGCTCTCTTCTTCCTGATGGGAATCCTCGCTGGTCTAACCAGCGTTGGCTACCACCTGATCGGAGGCCGCTAATCATGATCCTCGAGCTCATTCTCGCAACTGAAGCGTCTGTGCTCTCTGCCTCGTGGCTTCGGCGATCTCGAAACAGGCGTCAGGAAATCCTCCAGGGCGGACGCACACCTGAAATCAACCTGCCGTTTGTTGACCAATATCTCAGACAACAAACAACCAACCCGACGAGGCTTGAGACGATTGGAGCTCAGAAACTGGCTGCGGTCTGTCGTCACGCCGTTCACACCCAAGCGTTTGAACTCTTGGTTTTGAAGCTCATTCAATCCGCATCTCGTCGGTATCAGTGGGAGTCGGAAATCTCAAAAGTGGAGGTGATCCTGTGACTCTTACTCCTTCAACGAAAGGATCGTTCCTTGCTGGTGTCGGCTTATGGCTGATGTTCTGGGCTTTGTTGTTCAAAGCCGATGAACTCACCGAAGCCGCGCACCTCAAACGCTGGATCAATTCTGCACACTGTACGCAGTGGATCAGTCGACACAAGAGCACGTCTTTGCTGTGCACGGAGCTTGTGAACTACGGAACGCATGGCGTTTCTGATCCTCTAAGTGTGGCTTTTGCTCTTGGGGGAACATTCGTCAACGTGTTGATGATCTACCTGTTGTTGCCCTGCCGAGAAAGAATAATTCGACGGGGCACGCCAACCGCAACGAGCATCGCTCATTTCAGAAAGGAAGTGATTTAGTCCCGCTGCCTGCCCATTCGAAAGCTGAGTGGGCAGGAGGAGTGGCTAAAGGTCACTCATAAGGAGGCTATATGCGAATGTCCATTGGTATCCCTGGGTCCAGCATCTACTTCGAGCATCACCAGGTAAAACCGTTCATCAAGGTTCAGTCCAAGAACGCGAAGGACTTGTTCTACGAGCGGGTTGTACCTGCGGTGTTGCGAGGTACGTGTAAGGCGTTGGAAGTGGTCGCGAACAACACGGCCGACGCTCACGACTATCTGATCGGGAAGCTCAAACCAAAGCAGTCTTCATGACGCTCGGCTTCACATTTCAAAGGAGACACGATTATGCAAGTCAAACAAGCAAAGAAATACTTAGAGCAACACGGCCTCACGTGTCCCTTCTGTGGTTCATGGGACATCGAGGGCGGTTCCATGGACTTCGAAGCTGGTGAAATCGCTCAGAGAATCTCCTGCCACGCATGCAACGAGCTGTGGACGGATGTCTACAAGCTCGTAGCCGTGGCGGATTCGGATTCTGGAGCGATCATCGCATCGATCTCCATCCAGACTGAGTAACGAAGCCAGTCTCATCCTTGTGTTCGTTCCACCTCAGGATCTCTTCCCACCGACTTTAGTCCCGAACTCGTAGTCCGTACGTTCCCCAGTTCTTCCTCCAACTCCGTTTTTCCCTGAACTCAAAACCACCCCCTTGGCCGGGGTGTGTCTTCACGTAGTCGATTCCACAAAAAAGGAGTTACGTCATGAGCAAGAAAAAGAAATATGTCTTCGATACTGGCGAGATTCCACACCTGTGGGCACATCGCACGCAGGATGAAGCACGGAATCGCCAGGGCAATCTGTATTTCACTGGCGACACCATCTACAGCTACGGCTCGCATTTCCCCATCGCTCGCCATGTTGTGAGCGAAGCGGGGGAACGAGCCGTCCTGTTTACCACCGCCAATTACAGCGTCACTACCTCGAGCCATTGCTCCGTTGTTCGATCCGCGATTCCCTCAAGAATTCCCGTCTTCCACGTCCCTATCGTCTGCCACGGGCGGTACAGCGGTAGCGATTTAACGGCGGATGATCATGCGGACAACTTAGCCCACTACGCTCTGCGGATCGAAAAGCACGTCATCACATCCGCTCGGGCCAGGTCGTCCTACGCGAAGGAATGGAACCACGAGCATGCCGATCGTTTGCGTGGTGAGGCATTCGCCTACTGCGCGTTCTTCGGCTTGCCCGTTCCGAACATCCCCGAGGTGCCAGAGCTCAATTCCGAAGCATTAACCCCTATTCGCAAACGGGAAGCGAAGCGAGCGGCAGAAAAGGCAGAGCAAACACGGCGGGAGAACGAACGGGAAGCAATCCGTCATTCCGAGAACATGGCGAAATGGCGGGCAGGTGAGTATCACGGCGGATTCCCATACGGATTCCCGACCATGCTCCGCATCGTCGGCGACGAAGTACAAACCAGCCTGGGGGCACGTTTTCCCGTCTCCCACGCCAAGCGAGCGCTGTCTTTCGTTCGGAACGTTCGCGAATCCCAACAAGCCTACGTTCGCAACGGACACACCATCCACCTCGGTCCCTACTCCATTGACCGCATAGAACCAGACGGAACGGTCAAGGCGGGGTGCCACGTCGTTTCCTGGGACGAGATCGAACGCATCGCACCGTTTCTCGATTCCGTTCCCACATCAGCTACCGCAACTGATTCCACCTCGGAGGTGCTCTAGTGAGAAGGACAAAACTCAACAAGGAAAGTCAGAAAACACCGTATCAGCAGGCTGTATTTGACGTGATGTTCGACGCGTTAGTGCGCTTGGAGGAGAAGCTCCTGGCGTTACAAACGCTCGACGATTTCGACCGGGAGATTCTCACCATCATCGCACCAGCTCTGAAGGCGGTGCGAGGGGTGCAGAAATCCCATTCGGCAGATTTGGAGGTGCAATCGTGAGAATGACCAGACGAAATAAAGAACTGATTCGGCTGTATCAACGTGAACGTACACGAGGATTTCAAGCGACGTGGGCTTTGTCCAATGCCCGCACTCGCTTGCGATGGGAGCAACACGAAGTCGTCGAGTATTCCAGTGGAGAGCCGATTGACCCGAAGCGTGGCAGTGTGCGACTCCGCTTGGTGCCCGACGAAACATGTTCTTTCGAGGACCTCGAAGGCGACTACTTTAATCCCGAAGCGAACCCTGACATCCCTGCCTCCAGACTGCAACGCGATCGTAAGGATTTCATCGCGAACGTGAATCGGGAAGGAGTGTGGGGAATCATCGGCGAATACTTCGACGGAGAACAGTGGCAACACGCGGATTCCTGTTTCGGTTTCGTCGGCGATGACTGGAAAAACACAGGCTACGACACCGACATTATGCGGGCGACGTTAGATGCAGCGAGAGATGCCCGTATATGCCCTTGCTGTGGACGCCAAATCGTCAAGAAGACGGAGGTGCGCTAAGACAAAAGACTGTTTCACAAAAACACGAAAAGGAGAAAAACACATGTTCGCAATTAAACCAGACGGCAAGAAGAAAATAACGCTCACGGACCTGTTGATCTGTGGCGTGCTGGGAGCAGCTTGGATGCCCCTCGGCATCGCAGCAGCTGTCGGCATCGGCGGCTATAAGTATTGGCAGAGCAAAACCGAGAAGTGGGCCGAAGAGCAAAAGATCGGTCATCAAGAGGAGGTGAAGAGATTGAAAGATTGATGAGATTCACGTATCGGCGTTCTTCGACCTCCCTGTTCCTTCCTCCTGAAGTATCCGCGCCATAAAGACACGCAGCGAACCGCTTGGTCAACTGCGTCCTGAAATGCTCCGCTCGGACAATTCCCTCACTTAAGCCCGTTTGTTGAACCCGTTCGATCGAACCATATCCACACAAAAGGAGTAGCACGCAAATGTCGACTGCATACGATGTGGTTACCGAATCCATCATCAAGCAATTGGAACGAGGTGTAGCGCCTTGGCGCAAGCCTTGGCGTACTGAGATGCCTGCCAACCTCGTAAGCAAGAAGGAATATCGAGGGATCAACATCTTCCTTCTCGCTTGCCAGGGATACGGCTCTCGATATTGGGTGACCTATCGTCAAGCCCAAGGACTCGGCGGATCCGTCAAGAAAGGAGAGCACGGCACGCAGGTCGTCTTCTGGAAGATCGGTGATTTCCAAAAAGAGAACGAGGAGACAGGAGAGATTGAGAATCGCAAATCAATCCTGCTCCGCTACTACACCGTCTTCAATCTCGAGCTGTGCCAGGGGATTAAATCTCCCAAACCTGCTCCCGTAATCAATCCCATCGAGCGATGCGAAAGCATTGTCCGATCTATGCCGAATCCCCCAGGAATCGAGCAGGACTCACGAGCCTGTTATCGTCCTTCGATCGACACGGTTGGCATACCGGCTCGGTCGGCATTCCATTCCGCCGAAGAATACTACTCCACGTTCTTCCACGAATTGACCCACTCGACGGGGCATCCTTCTCGCGTAAGTCGTGAAGGGATCATGAATCACAACCCGTTCGGAAGCGACGATTACTCGAAAGAGGAATTAGTTGCTGAGATGGGAGCCGCGATGCTCTGCGGTGTTGCGGGCATCGCGTCGCAGACGCTCGATAACTCCGCGGCCTATCTGCAAACTTGGATCAACATACTCAGATCTGATTCCCGCTTGATCGTTTCCGCAGCATCGCAGGCGCAGAAAGCAGCCGATTGCATTCTCGCCAGGATCGCAAGCGGATCCGACACGAAAGGAGACAACGAAGCCGAGACGCTTTAATCGCCAAACACCGCAAGTAATTCCCCTCCGAAGTTGAACCACCGTGCAACTCAAATTCCGAAAATCAAAAGGAAGGAATCCATGTCAAATCCAGCCGCAATTCCCATGCCCGTTCAAAAAGTCCGTCCAATCCGACCGAAGCGAGGTCAAATGACATTCTTGACGCCCGCTGAAACGTTGGCCGTCCTCAAAGCTGCACGAGAGCGTTCAACGAGGGATTGGGCAATGATCCTGCTCGCTTATCGCCACGGACTGAGAGCATCGGAAGTCTGTGGACTCAAATTAGCCGATGTTGACCTGAAAACCGGATCGATCTTTGTCCGGCGTCTGAAAGGGTCGCTGCAAACTATGCAACCGCTGTACCAGCATCGTGGACAGCCATTGCTCGACGAAACGACCGCTATCAAAGCCTGGCTCCGCAAGCGGCCAGCGGACGGCTCGGATTACCTATTCACGAGCCAGAAGGGAGGAAAACTGGGCCGAACGCAGTTCTTTCGTAATTTCCAGACGATAACCGAAAGTGCCGAGCTGCCAGCTGAGAAGCGGCACCCGCATGTTCTCAAGCATTCGCTGGCGTCACACTTAGTCGCAGGGAATGTCAATCTGGCGCTGGTGCGACAGGCCTTGGGGCATCGTTCGATTCGCAGCACCATGGCCTATGTCGGCACGACCGACGCGCAAGCTGCAGAGGCGACTCAAGCTGCTCTGATGAGTCTGTTTTGAGGCGCAATCGAACTGGCCGGACATACCTCTCGCTGTGATGGCGGGTCTTTCGGCAAATCACCGAAGCAATACGTTGATTCCGACTTAATAAAGGCTGCTGGTGGCAGAAAATCTGAGTTAACAAACTACATCTCGCCAACTTCAAAACGTATGTTGCTCGTACGACAATTTATGATAGCGTATCGTTCTACTAACCGAGAGAATTGCATTCCATGGAACTCAATCATTGGGAAACCGAAACCCTCAAGTCACTCGCAAGCGGTCTTGCTGTCGACTTCCGGTCCGAACGTAACGATTTCCTAGCAGGGAAAGGACCGGAACCGTCTATTCGCGGTGACATTTTGCTTAAGGCAGGACTTGCTGACGGTCACTCATGTGAATCTGATTCGAGTTTGTGTGTCCGATGGGACTTTAGAGCGGTGACCATCGAACACGTTCTGGATTTACGCGATGGCCGCCAATCAGGTGGAGGCCCACTGCCGGCGATTCGATTTAAGGATTGCATTTTCAGGCGTGGCTTCCAAGCCGATAATTCTCATCTGAGTCTCTTATCGTTCGAAGGGTGCTCATTCGGAGATTCCGCAGAAATTGCTGAGGATACCTGCTTAATCAGTCTACGTGGTGCTCGCATAGATGGCGATCTAAACATGAAGGCGCTCTCTTCCATGCACGCCAAAGAATACCTGTGGATCGATGCAACCGCAATACGAGTGGGCGCGAATCTCGTTCTTGAGAATGTAAAACTCAGCTTGCCTCCGGCTCCGCTCGGTGCGACTTCAGGAGAGATTCGCTATGCGCTCAAGTTACGCAACGCAGTGATAGGGGCGAACCTTTATCTCGAGCCGGCAGTGTGGGTACAAGGAGGCATCCACTTGGACTCCTCCGATATACATGGAACCGTAGCTGCTGAGGGTCTTATCGTTACTGATGGCGAAGACGATAAGTCGCGCTCGGAGCTTGCAAATCGAAAGCAAGAGGTACGGTCCGCGATTCGGCTTCAAAGTGCACAGCTTGGCGGTCACCTTCTGATGAGAGGCGTGGATGGGAGAGCGTTTCAGGCTCGGGGCGCTGTCCATTTATATGGACTTCAATTGGCCGGGTCGTTGGACCTGTCAGGGGCGCAATTGGAAGTCGACCGAAGCATCGCTCCAGCGATAGCGCTAACTAATGCGACAATAAAAGGGGACTTGCTGTCGGACAAGACCACCTCCATAAAAGGTGATGTAGCAGCTCACGGCTGCACGATAGAAGGCGATCTCCGGTTACTGGGTGCTGTCGATAATATAGACGCCGGCAGATTGACTGTAGGTGGAGACAGCATCGTAAGTGTCAGGGCAAAGGGCAATATCAGTTTCGGCGGCGCTAACGTTAAAGGGCAATTCAACATTGAGGACTTTAGCTTTTCACAAGAAAAACCTGATGCGGACTCAAGAACTCTGACCTTTTCCCTCGAAGATGCCGACATCGGACACTCGCTATATCTTGCTACGCGCGGCGTCGAAGAGAATGAGATCAAGTTTATCAAAGGAAAATGGACTAAGTTACTCTGCTACCCGGGATACCGATTGGCGGAGATAGAACTCAATAGGAGAGACGAGCATGGCTGGGCAGCATTCCTGTGGAAACCAACCAGTCGAGCATTGTTATTGGACGGCGCTTCTACGCACTTTCGTCGATTAGGCGAGGGAAGAGCGCTTGATCTCCACTCTCATGAAAACGTTAAAGAATATCTGCGCCTTTACTGCGCCTATGTGTGGGGCGACAAAGGGGCCTTCGCGATTGTGGAGACTGACGAGCAACTGCCGCCAGCTTGGGTTAAGAAGAAAGACGATTCACCATCGCCAACGATTTCTGAAATTCAGGTAGACGCTCACTTTGAAGACCAGCAGTGGCAATGGCTCACAAAAGAAATAGGTATCCAAGACCCGCGCGATCGGGAAAAGCTAAGGGATTTCTTCACGCGGTGGGCATTTACGGCATGCGCTTGGGTTCGTTACGGAGCGAAACTGTACAAATCACACTTTGTCATTGCAAAATCCGCTCGTCAGTTTTCCCGCCGGTTACAGTTTTTGCGGGAGGCACGTCACTTTAGCTCGTCCGGTCTGTTGCGTGTTGTCTCATATTTAAGCACTCGAACTCCTATGATGTTTCACGACGAGGAGCTCGCCGATCTCCATGAAGAACAGGTTCCGAAATACAAGTTCGGTCTTTGGGATGGGAATACTCCCGAGGACACTGACTTCTTTAGTGCAAGTCCCTGGCAGCAATTCTCAAGTGAATTAGCCTTGACGGTCCAAATTCCGCATTGGAGAAAGACTCTGCAGGAGCGAGTCATTAGCTTTCAGAATGCGCACGTGAATCTAGCCGATGCCTCTTGCTCAACCTTGGAGGATGCAGACGGACGCGCCTGGGGATCAGCTGGTTCATTGAGCTTAGAGAACTTCACTTTCGCTCGCATCGGTGCTAAGCAACCACGGCACACAGTTCTAACGCGCAAGGGCCGAATCTTGCGATATGTCCTGCGGGATCGCATCCCATCGTGGCTAACAATCGGGCTGTTCAAGAATCTTTGGCTCACGACTTCGTCTCGCGCGACTGTGAAAGATCGGCTCGCTTGGTTACACCTAGGTTCATACCACGACGTCTTTCTGCCACAACCCTATGCCCATCTAGCGAAAGCGTTCCGCGAACAGGGTGACGACGATGCCGCGAAACACATAGAAGAAGAAAAGATTCATCTTGAGGTTAATGAAAGAGCTAAGAGATCGATTCTCGGCAAGTTTCGTAAGCCGCTTTGGCAGCTCTATCGACTTGGATTTCGGTATGGCCTTTCGGCGCCGCGAGCTGTGCTGACGATGTTGATGTTTCTCGTGCTAGGTTGGGCGGGAGTCAGTGTGGCGAATAGAATCGGGGTATTGGTAGTTGAACCAGCTCCGGTGGCTTCGGTGTTGGTAAAGAGCTCTGGCAGTGATACAACAACGATTCCGTATTCTTCGCCCTCTGCTGACACTCCAGACGTAACATGTGGAGACCGGATTAACAATTTCTTATACGCAGTCGACGTGTTTATTCCATTGCTAGATCTCAAGCAGGCGGCGCGGTGCGATATCCGCGCACCCCGCGGAACGGATGTCAGTCCACGTCAAGTTTTTGAACAAGGTTCGACCGGACTGAGACGGAGGTTCACTGCCACGCTAAAGAGTCTAGTCAAATGGCCAATTACCTGGGAAGTGTTGAAGCTTATCTATGCAGTGTTGGGATGGTTAGTGATCTCGCTGGCGATTCTGACGTTTTCGGGAACTCTGCGCCGGTGGGATCAGGAATTACGATGATGATTAATGAGCGCGTCCACTGGAACTAGGCCTTATTTGGTATTGTTGCATTGGAATGCCCAGCCCCAAGCATGTTGACCTGTCTCGGCTCGCGTCGAAGAATTGAGCATGCCTCAGACAGCTCGAGCGCTCGACTTCACTGAGCAGAGCGAAGAACAGCCCGCAGCGATAATTCATTCTTGACCGTGAACTCTGGCAGAAGATTCGACATCTTATCGTCTTGCTCATGGGTCGGCTTGCGAGGTGGGTACCTTTCGGAGCGATCTTCCTTAAGGCTGAGAGAGTTGCCGTGACGCTGGTGGATGCCAAGTTCGGGTCGAGAATTTCGGGCCGTACTCTTGTGACGTAACCCTGCTTGAGCACTCCTGGTAAGTGCTGTCTCCGCGTGTCATCTCCAACCGTGATTGCGCGACGAAAATCATCGCAACTTGAGCGCCCATTTGCACTTGTGGCTACTCGTGGCTCTCCCTGTCCTCATAGCCTTCTGAATTTGCAAGCAGGGGTCGCCCGATCCATCCGAGCTGCTGATCTTCGCAACGCACATTCGGCTCATCGCCTTAAGTGATTGAATTCCTTAGTGTTATCGTGGACGCAACAAAATAAGGGTTCTGTTGCATTTCAGCAGCGATGGCTAACCGATTTAAAGGACTTACGGGCCGGACGTAGAAAAGGCGCTTCGATGGTAATGTTGCATTTCGCGTCACTGGACAGAATGTTGGAAGGCAATCCGCTTCTCATGCGAAGGAGGGCTAGGAACGAGGCGACGTAACCCTAGCCGGGCAACGTAACTACGCGCTTCTGGGCATTCGTGGACGGCTCGAGGCCGATCTAAACCCGAATAGTATGAATCGGCTTCCCACCCCGCACACACCCAGCTTCGCTGCCTTCAAGATGCGACGGCTACCGTCATTAGGGAGTGGGCGCGTCCAGCGGCCCCTCACGCTGGGGCAAGACTCAGTCACATTTTCCGCCAGCGCTTCCTTCTCCAATCGGTTCAACATGGGCACCGACTACGCCGCGTCCCTCCAGATTGACTTACCTCTGGTCGCAGCAACTGCGGTCACTGTCCGCGTCGGATACCGAAGTCGAACATCTTGCCGTTGGTGCCCATCGTCGGGCCTTGGTAGAACAGGCAGTATTCTCCTGGAGCAAGGGCTTGCCGTGGAACAACCTTGTAGGCGCCGGAGGCAGTTTTTGTGAAATCGAACTGTACAACGTCCTCCGAGGGAATTCCCGTGCTTTGATGATACGCCACGACCTTGGCGACCATGAGTTCCCGATCGGTCTTCTTCTCTTGCATTTTCGCCAGAACGAATTCATTGGGACTCGAGGCTCCGGCGAATACCGGGCTCAGGCCACGGGACGCGTCTTCGAAATAGAACCAGAACTCGGGCGTCGGATCGTCTAGCTGCAATTGAGCGTGCGCGTCGCGAAGCACGGCCTTCCACTTGACCGTCGCGAATCCCGGGCTGGCTGATGCCGAATAGGCTGCGGGCTCGATATGAATCAATTTTCGGGGGCCGCTGGCATTACTCGGACGAACGTACAGGCCAGGGTCGTGCGGAGATTGTGGATCGTCGGGATCGTTCTTCGCTAAGCTGGACGCGCCGGGTCCTGCGTTTGAATCGCCGCGAGCGATCATTGCCCGCACGACACCATCGGAGACGCCCTGCGACTTTAGCTTAAGAAGGGCGTCGACACTCGTGTCAAATGCGCATGGGGACGATTGAATCTTCCCGATAATCACTTGTTCATCCAGCTTAGCCTGAGCCATGCGCAGAACGTCTTCATTCGTCATCTTGTCCGGAATCTGCTGGCCCCAGGACGCTGACGCGATGAGAAGTGACAAACAGAAAGCGCAGAAAATCCTGATCCAGTGCATCGCACGTCTCCTCGAATACGCACACCTCTATCCCTCTCCTTCAGGGGCCGGGCAGAACAGTAATCGCAATCGAGATGGGGCCTCCACCCGCCTGGAAAGGCGAACCAGCGATAGGCGTTAGGGCGCCCGTGCTTGGGTCTATTTGGAAAGCAGAGACACCCGTGGAGCCATAGTTGGCTACGTATGCGAACTTGCCCGAAGGGTCGCACGCCGCAAACCCAGACATCGAACCCGCAGGGAAGGGCAAACTGCTCACAGGGGTAAGAATGCCGGTCGAGGTGTTGATTGAAAATGCCGAAACTTCGCCAACTCCGAGAGCACCGAGGTTGGCAACATAGACGAATTTGCCCGTCGGCTCGACAGCCACCGAGAAGGGGCCCAAATCCGTTGGGAAGGGCGAGCCGGAGACGGAGGTCAGGGCGCCCGTAGAGGGATTGAGGCCGTAAACGGAAATCGTATTATCACCAGCATTGGCCGCGAACGCGAACTTTCCCGAAGGGTGAATGGCTACCGAATTCGGCAGAGCGCCCGTTGGGAACGGTGAACCCAGTGGAGTAAGAGCGCCCGTGGACGAATTGATCCTGAACCCCGACATGTCGTTGTCGCCGAGGTTCGTTACGTACAGGAAAGTGCCAGTCGGGTCTACAGCCAGAGCGGAAGGCAGGGATCCCGAGGGAGTTGGGGAACTCGGAACTTCGGTCAGCGCGCAAGTGCCCGCGTTAATCGCAAACACTGAAACGTTTGCTGTCGCTTGGTTGGCCACGAATAAAAATGTGCCTGCCGGGTCGAATGCGATTGCTATGGGGCTGACTTCGGACACTGAGACGGGCAGACCCGGGTCCGGTGTCAGCTCTCCAGTGCTCGCATCAATCGTATACACCGTCATCTGCACGGTGAGATCTTGTTGGTTCGCTATGTACAGGCAGTGACCAGTCGGGTCCGCTGCTACTGATGCAGGCGAGAGGCCGGAATTAAACGCGGCAATCGGAGTCAGCGGGGTCAGAGCGCCGGTTGACGAGTCAACTTTGTATGCGGACACGTCGTTGGAATTCTGATTGGCGACATAGGCAAAGCCTGGCGATTTGCCCGGGGGCGCGTAGTTCGCGGTAACTGTCCGGTCGACGCTCATCGTCACTGTGCAAGACGTGCCGGACACGCTATCGCATCCGCTCCAAGTTGAGAAACTGTTTGTACCGGCGCTGGACGCGGCGCTCAGGCTTACCATGATTCCATTGTTGTATGTCAGCGTGAATTGGGTAGTCCCATTGGCCTGGCCGTTGTTGTCTGCTGGACTGGCGGTGACCGCCACCCCGCTACTCGGATTTGACGACGCCACTGTGAGAGTAGATGTGCCGGGGGCAACATAGTTAGCCGTAACTCTACGCGAAGTGTTCATTGCTACCATGCATGTAATCCCCGAAGGGGAGTCACAACCTGTCCAACTGGAGAAGTTATTTCCGCCAGCGGCGTCCGCTGCGGTCAATGTGACAGATGTCCCGCTGTTGTAAATCAGGGTGAACGGTGTATTACCGCTGGTCTGACCGTTGCTGTCTGCTGGACTGACGGTGATCGCCGCTCCGCTGCCGGGATTTGTCGAACTGACTGTAAGGGTATTCGTACTCTGCGTTGGAGTCACGTAGTTCGCGGTCACAGTGCGAGAGGCATTAATTCCAACCGCACACGCGGTATGGGAAGTAGTGTCGCAGCCGGTCCAGGTGGAGAAGCTATTGCCGCCTGAGGTCAGCGATGCGATTAGCGTCACCATCGTGCCCTTGAGGTAGGTTCGTGTGAACTGTGTGGTGCCGTTGCCCTGGCCGTTGGCGTCGCCTGGGCTGACACTGATAGCCGCGCCGCCGTTGGGATTCGCCGACGCTACGGTAAGAGTAAACGGCGTCGCCGCCACGCAAGTCCCGTTCGTAACTTCTTCGATAACGCTGTTGCTTGCCAAGAGGGTGTTGGGATCGGAATCGTACAACCAAATTCCGTAGATTCCGTTTGCAGTTGAACACGGAATCGCAGCGGTCCAAGTCACCGCACCGCTTGAGTCCGTCTGAATGGAGATTGGATCATCCTGGGTTCCGGTCGGATCCTGAGTGTAGATCTGGACCTGTCGATTCGGGGAAAACCCTCTGGCTACCAATGCAAGAACGGATCCACCTGGACCTGAACAAAAGCGGTTATCTTCACATGATGCCGGTGGCGACGCTGCAGATACCGAGAGAGCTGGTGGTAAGCTGCTAGTCAACTGAGAGACCACCGCATCGACAACGCTACTGATAGGCTCATTCGATGTTTTTGTGACGTTATTTACCAAGTCGATATGCGACAAGGGGAATGACGGTATTCGGTACAGTGAAAAGTCGAGTCCGGCTCCGAACGCACTATCGAGTCCCACGATGCCGTCAAAGGGTTCATTCTGAAAGATCCCGAAGCAGTTCCTGCACAGGATATCAAGTGGGACCGAGATGTTGTTCAGCATTATGTCCGGGTTCGTTCCGCCCACCATGATCAAGTCTAGTTTCGATAGTGCAGAGTCATTCACCAAGTTAGTGCGTAGTTGAGTCAGAGTGTTACTGCCGCTGCTGTCTGTTGCAAGGTCCTTTGCAAACTGACAGTCGAGGAACCTTAAGATGCTCTTCAACTCGCAGGTTGGCGGAACACTCTGAAGAGGCGGAAAACTTGCGAGAATCGTCAGAAGTGCGAACCTGCCGGGACCATCCACGCCCGCAAAAACATTAGCAACCGGGGTTCCTAGTGTGGGGCCGGCGACGGAAATCACATGCCCGATCGCGGGCTGCGTTGCGGGTGCGGCTTGAGTTACGCCGAAGAGCGAGACCGGCACGCCCTCGCTGTGCGCCATGATGTCTATAGGATTTCCCGCAGAACAGCTGGCGAGTAAGTCAAGCGCATCGGCGAGCTTTCCGCCGCTGTCGGCTATTCCATTCGACCAATCGTAATCAAAGCCAAAAACGACATCGTAGTTGTCGATTAGCTTGGAGCCTAAAATGCCGTTTGTACCGTCTGGCAATGTTTGTTTAAAGCTTCCTTCCACCGAGCTCAGCATGCCGTGGACGACTAAGAGCGTTCTCGATGAAGGTATCTGCGGGCAGTTTGTGAATGGGACCCAATCGCCTTGTTGCCATAATAACAATCCCGGCTTCGGGGCATTTAAGGGAGGGAAGAGTTCATTTAACGACGATGTAAGTACAACGAAAAAGGCCCCCACCACGAGAGGGGGATTGGCAAGAAATTGGCCTACTCCAGCGGCGCACTCCACAACGGCCTGACCTGTCTTTTCAACTGAATTGACGATACCAGACACGCCCTCGAATACCGTTTGGCCAGCTTGATTCACGAAACTTGCCAACGCAGCGCCCGCATCAGGCAGCGAAGGAAGATTCACGCCAAAGTTAAAATTGAAGCTGATCCCGGCGAGCTGCCCTGAGTTAATTGCAGATGATTTAGACTCTCGTATCGCCTGTTGCTGCAGTGGCCCAGAAAAGGCTAAGTAGAGTGCAGGACCCACACCAGTAATCACTGGACCGGGCGGCTGACTCAAGGGAACCGACTCCTCCGATAGCGTGACGGTCTGATCGGAAGCGAGGAGCCCGGGTGGAATTGTCGCGCTACTACCGTCGGGTAGCGTTAACGTGCCGCCTGCCGCAGCGCTGATATTTCCTGAGACGGAGGAGATCATCCCCGCGACGACGATCGGAATGGCTGCGATCTTCGAAGGATCGGCCATACTGATTGCTTGAACACTTACTTTGAAGGGCGTGGGAAGTGCTGCCGGTGCTGTGTAGGTCGCCGTCTCAGCCCCGGTGACTGAAATCGTCCCCACAGTAGCGTTTCCATTGGCGATGCCATTCACGTTCCAAGAGACCTGTAGGTCCGGTTTGCCGGCGCTCGCGACCACTGCCGTCAGTTGCAAACTTTGGTTCGTAGGCACTGACATCGTATTCGCGGGATTGGTCGCCAATGTGACGACGACATCGCTTGTCACGGTTATAGAAGCGCTTCCGCTCGTAGAGGTGTCCGCTTGGCTTGTCGCGCTAATACTCATGTTGGCGGGGTTGGGCAGGTCGCCTGGCGCTGTATAAACCCCGCTCGCTGAAATTGTGCCAACTGTGGAATTGCCTCCGGCGACCTCGTTCACGCTCCAAGTCACAGCCGTGTTTGTCGTACCCGTCACCTGCGCCGTGAACTGAACCTGGTTTCCGAGCAAGACCATACTCGCAGAAGATGTCACGGTGACCGTCGGAGCTGAAGGACTCCCACCGCCATTCGAGCTGCTGCAGCCGACCTGTGCCGCGAGAAATGAAGCAGCCACGATGAAGACAGCGACTTGCGCAGAGATGAGAAGCTGACGCGAACCACTTTTGTGGAGCGGCATGAGCAACCTCCCAACAGGAAACGCTCATTCACGAGGACGAACCGTGAAGCTACGTGACTTCGGTAAACTCTTTACCCGGAATTTCTAATTCAAATTTCTGCCTTTTCCGCGGCTCACTTCTCCTGCAAATGACACAAATGGACTTGCCACCAGAACATGACCCAGCGAGATCGCGAGATTCCGACGACTTGTTTTTGTCCGTCTGATGAGCCCAACAACCTACCGCGTAATCGATTTCTCAGACATTGCTCCGGCCCTCCAGTCGTGGCATCAGATTTTGCGACCACCATCGAAATGCAAGCCGCTTTGCACCGACCTCGCCCAGATCCGCTTTCAGACCCTCGAGGATCCAACTAACGTTTCACCTCTCTATCCAAGTCGACATTTTCCCCCGTTAGCTTTCAAACCGAACCACTATCCCTCCTTTGGAAGCTTCGCAAAGCCATCGTGGAGAGAGAAACCTCACCGCCGCATGCCACAACTGCAATAAACGCTGCATGAACGGCTGGCGAATATGCGGACAGTAGTCTACAGAAGACACGCCCGCTTGAATGCGGATGATCGACACGACAGAGGGGCCGTGGACTGGGTTCCATGCCGGCCTCCAGCGATAAACGTCACCTACGAGGGGTAGCAGTGGATTGCAATCTACTCTCGATTTAATCTATCTGTCAATAAAAGAATGGAAAGACAGCCTGCAATTATAAAGTGAGGAAATCGACGCGAGATTCGTCGCCGACATCCTGACTTCACTGCGTATACCGACTCTTCTAAAGCCTCCCCGTCGGTTCATCGCTTTGAGTTCCCATTCACTAATCGTCTTCTAGAAGCAGTGGATTCACTACGGACGTTTCATCATTTCGGGAACGAAAGTTTCAGCGCAGTCGCTCGTGCCGTCGTCTTCGTGCGAAACCACTTCAAGCACATGATACTTGCCATCGTATTCATAGTGGTGAGTTTGCGGCGACCAGCCTTCTGTCGTGCTGCCGTCGCCCCAAATCCATGTGAACGGCGTTTTCGTCGGCTGCCTGGAATCCTTCGCGTACACATCAACCATCGCAGATCTGTTGTCAAAACGGGTCATCAAGAGGTTCAGTTCTTTGCTCGTCGGCTCCATTTTGCAAGCTCCTTTCGGCTGCGAAACCTGTACGTTCGCGTGAGCGATGATCGACGGATAAGCGCCGACAACGGCCGCTTTTATGGATGCTGAGCCGACCTCGCCAGGAGCGTGATTTGTGATGTTGAACGAACCATCGCTCTCCGTCGTTAATGTGTCGGGCCACGGAAACGCCGAACGAATGGTCATGGGGCCGCCGAACGAAAACCACAAATCAACAGTGGCACCTGCCACCGGTTTTCCGTTCACATCTTTCACGACGCCAGACAGTGTGTACGGTTCGCCGGGCAGTAACTCGGCGGGTTTGGCCTCGAGGGTCAGGACTCCGAGCGGTTGACCGGGCGCCCACATCCGGCGAGCGTGCTCTCCCCCGTCCAAATCCTCCACGATCACCGTGACCATCCACATTCCGCTGGCGTGTGAGAAATCGAAGTAATTGATGCCGATGTACAAGGACCCAGAAACGGTTGAATGGAATGTCGCTGCGCGTCCAATCTCAAACACCACTCCCTTCTCTCCGATACGGCCAATGAGCGACCCGCAAGGCAAAGTACTGCTGGGGGCTAGAAACGTTTGCTCCCCGAACTCATAATCGTCACTCTCGCAGGGCTGTTCATCCGGCATGGGCACGTCATCCACCGCCGCGTTCAGCACTCCGTCGGGATCCGCACTCCCTGCACTAAGCCGAATCTGACCGCGGGCACTTATGGTGACTACCTCTTCGGGGCGAAGCTCGATGCCTGTATCCTTCCATGCCTGCTCGGGAGTTAGAGGTATGGAGATGTTAAAGGCAACGGGCTTTTTTGAACCGTCCTCCTTGGGCGCATCATCTCGCTTGGAGAGAACCACCCTCCCTCCAGCGATGGAGGCTCTCCAGCTTCCCGAGTTGTCCCCGAAATAATTATCGTTTACGCCGAGGTACAGCTCTCCGCTGGCGTCGGCCTTGAAGCGTTTGTTGCTCCCGATTTCGAAAACTCTTCCCGCCGGGCCAATCCGCCCGAGCATAGACCAGCACGGAAGTTCCGGAGCTACGAAAGGCACATGAACCGGGCCGGCTACGCTGCAGTCAGGCATGGAACCCGCGGGAGTCGCCGTTGCGCCGGCTAAGTTTGTCTGAATGGCTCCTGTGGCGGAGACCGTTATGATCTCGCCCTCCTCGACTTCGATATTTGTGTCGGTCCACGGTTGATTCGCTTGAACCGCAACCGCTATCGTTTCGGACTCTTTCGCCTGCGAACCACTCGCGTCCTGCGGCGCCACGGAGGCATCGATTGCCGACAAGGGAAGCAACACGAAGAGGACAAAAAAAGCCCTAACTTCTATCCTACTCGGGCGGAGACTTGCTCCCGAATCTCGAATCGCTCGCATTGTTCTCTTTTCCACCAACTATCTTCACGACGTCTTCGCTATACATTAGCGGCACAAGGCTACTCTCGTACCGTCTCGACGGCCTCCCATGGAAACCGAATCGCAAGAAAGGATGTGTCCTTCCCAATCGCACACTTTTTCGCAAGTCTTTTTTACGTACCCACAAAGATTCTTGAAGTTGTTGCCGGCGGGGTAGGGCACGTCGACGCGATTGAAATTACCGCAGTTGCGACGAAGTTCGGGATCGCGGTCCTGTGCCGCGTTTCCATTCGCAAAGCCTAACCAAACTCCCTGTTCACCACCTGTTTGCTCCGAATATAACTTCCACACATTGCCGCCCATAAAGTTGGAAACCCAGATGTTAGACCCGTCGAAGACCACGCCCCAAGGGTTACCTGGCATAGGGACGATCCCCAGGGTCTTGCCGTCTCTGGCTCGCACTTCGGTTACTGTGTGGCTGTTTTGACTAGCTACCCAGATATTGGCGCCATCAAACGCAACCCAGGAGGCGCCATTACCCACCGCGGCCGTACGCAGGACGGAGCCATCAAGGTTAAGCTCTGTTACGTTACTGCCGGCGTTCGCTACCCATATATGTCCTGCCGCGAAGGTGATTCCAAACGGCCCGCCGCCTACTGTGAACGATCCCATCAATTTGCCGTCGCTGGCCCGAATTTTACTTACGGAGCCGTCGTCTCGGTTAGTTACCCAGATGTTGTCGCCGTCAAATGCCACGCATTCCGGCCCGGGGCCGACCTTGTACGTGCCCAAGAGCATCCCGTCGCTTGCTCGCACCTTAGTCACTGTTCCGCCAGCGGAATCCGCCGCCCAAATATTGGCTCCGTCAAAGGTTAATCCGCGGGGTCCCTGCCCGATGGGCACGGGCGAAAACGCGGCGGGTCTGCCACTCCTCGCGCTGAGCACGGTCGCCGTATTGCCGGCACCGTTGAAGCCGAAATTTGCGACCCAGATGTTGGCTCCATCAAAAGCTAGGCCTACCGGATAGCTTCCGGTAGCGAACGTGCCGAGAACCGTGCCATCGTCCGGATGCAACTTTGTCACTGAATTGCTGCTGTTATTGCTAACCCAAATGTAATTTCCATCAAATAACATGCCCGTCGGTTGTGCCCCCACACTGAAGCTCGTTGAAGAGATGCTGGGTGGAGCTTGTGAGCTCGTAACAGCGGCAGTTCTGGTTAACCCCGGCGTTGTTACCTTCCGCAATTCAGACGGTCCCGGTGCTGCGGACGACCCAAGAAGAACCGGTATCTCGGCCAAAGACTTACTTGCGGGCGTCGCCAAATCGTCTTCGGGCGTTTTGCGGAGAACGAAATCGCTTTGTGTGGTTGCCATTAGAGATTTGTCAATTTTAGCATTGAATAAGGCTCGGGGTTGAGTTCGTGAGTACAAGAACAACGGAACTGCAGCGATGGCCAGGACAGCGACAATACCTACGGGCAGCAACAGCGAACTGATTCTCTTGGGGTGAGCAGCGTTCTTGCCACGTTCCGCAGGTCCGGCTGCGAGTTCTGCCGTCGCGGCTGAACCCGATGCCCGTGCCGCTTTGAACCATCGATCCGAAGTGAGCCTCGAAGCGGTTTGCCGACGAACGGAAACTGGCGGCGATGCAGGAACAGTTAAGTGCGAGGCCGGAATCGACCATCTAAGGAGAGACGAGCGGCAGTTGGTGCAGAAATTCTGCCTTCTTGTCAGTTGAGTGTTGCATTGACTGCAGAACATATTATTTTCCTCCTCTCTTCCGTGCTGAATCACACGGGGCCACTTCCTGTGCGTCGAATGTTGCTCGAGTTTCATGGCGTCAGCTCTTCGACCCGAACACAATCCCGAAAATCAAAATGTTGCCACTTCAGATCTGCCTGACTTGTACACAATTTGAAAGTGCCCGCTGGATGCGGCCCAAGGTTTTTATCCACTGCCGCGCTACGAGAGCGCCTGACAAACTCCCGGTAGCAACACCTGGGCTCCTGATTAAGAGGCGTGGGCCGAGCTGCGTTATGTTGAATCGCAACATATTATTTTGAAGAGTTCGCGGGTACATACGAAATGATGACCGGTTGCTGAAGCCGAAACTCGATTCTCGTCTCAGATGGGATCCGGACGCGCTTTCCTTTCGTTAGAGCTTGAACAACTGTTCCCCCTCCGGCGCCCGCACTCGCACCGATAACGGCTCCACTTCCGCCCCCCAGGATGCCGCCCACGACTGCGCCGGCTACCGCGCCTATGCCGACTTTTTTGGCTGTCGACTTACCTCGCGACGATCCTGCAGCTTCATACGGTTCGCTCACTACTGGGAATGACTTGCCTTGGCAGTCGATCGCCACAAGTTCGATCTGCAGCTCACTTTTTCCCGTGAAGTGACCAGCGGATTTCGCTTCAGTGAGCCGCAAGCGCGCGTCTGCGCCCTTCGGAATAATTACTTGCGTACCGACCACGATCGGCTCCGCGAGTGATGCGTGGAATTGATCGCCGGTGCGATTTGTTGACGAGTCGATGGGGTCGATCGTTTGGATGGCGAGGATCGTCGCCGTCGGAATTTGCGTCGAGATTGGCTGCGGACTCGGCGCAGCGGTTGCAGCTAGCGGTACGGATGTAGACGTAACCGATTCAGGAGGAGATGGCGGGGCGGGCGTCGCAGTCGTACTTGGAGGAGGCGGGGGCGTTGAAGCATTTGTTGGCTGAGTCGCTGGGGGGTTGGCGCTGTTCGAAGGGCTTGGAGGGTTGTTGAAACCCCATTTCTGAGGAGCTTGAGACTTCGTTCCAGAGATCTCACCGACACTACCACTCTCTTTGGAAGGCGGAGTCTTGGTGACGCTCGTGATTGCAGCCCCGGGCTGTGCGGTGTTCGGGCTCAATGGTGGTTGAGACTTCGTAGGAAGTGGCTGCGATTTCCCGTTCGGCAGTTCACCGCTTACCGGGCTGGTAGGGTTCGCCGCTCCGTTTGGGGCGGTTGGCGATTGGTTCTCGGCAACTGGCGACTGTGATTCTGTCGCAGGCGCGGCTGACATGGGAGGCGGCGAAGGCGATGGCGGTGAAGAAAGCTGCGGAGCCATCGCCGACCGGGAATACTTGCGAACTCCAAAATACGCTCCAGCGCTCAGAACAAGAATTATCGCGCACACAGCCGCGATGATGGGATTCATCCCTTTGCGCGCAATCGATTTCGTAGGCGGAGCCTGAATGGTAGCGGTGCGCGTTAGTTGGGGGACTGGTGGAGTGGCGGGTTTAATCGATGGTAACTCCTGTGCGGGACTTTGCGGAGGCTCCAAGTGTTGTGGTGCCTGCCCTGCAACGGCTCTCGGTTGGACCGTAGCTTCCAGGGACGGCCGCGCTGCTGTTTGAGTTGCCGCAATTTGCGTTGGCGTGGCAGCAGTCCGCGTTTCCAGAGGCGTCGGCGCGGGCGCTGCGACTGGAGCGGTCTGCCGCGAAGACTCAGGTATCTGCTGCGGAGTCGGGCGACGTGTCGAGGTTGGACTGTCTGTTTTCTCCCCGCAATTAGTGCAAAATTTCTGATCCTGAGGAACGTTGGAACCACATTGCGTGCAAAACATCGGGATTCACCTCTGCGCCCTTGCTGGACACAACTTCATGGAGTAGTTGCGTTCACCGCGCCGATTGCAATTGTCGCTGTGACGAGTTATCTGCATTTGAAAGGTTTGCGAGTGGGCTGACCGGCTTTGACAAATCGGGCGCCGTTCCATTGAAATCTATCCGTAACGAGCCAATCGGGGCATGCGTGTGAACCTCCGTTCGGGAAGTCGACATCCAGGTACTTCTTGCTGACTTGGAAGTCCATGAGTTCAGCGCCCCAATCCGTATCCGAGAGTTTGGCGAAAAGTCGAGGGCCGTTGGGCGACATTTCGTACATCAATATTTCGTGCGAGGAAAAGTTCGCACCGGTATTACAGAGCGTGTGAACTACGGCCCCCTCACTGCCATCGCCCTTAAGATCGCCGTAAGCCACCTTGGCTACTGCGAAGTAGCCGTAGTTGCCTTGCTGCAGGTCTCCCTCAGTCCAAGAGCCGTTTGACACATGAATGGTTTTCTCCGTCGCAGCGTCTGATTCAACGCAATACTTAGACGGATAGTCAAAATTGTTGAAGTCAACGTTGCGGATACCGCCCTTTACTGCGCTCCCATTTGGAGCGACTGTCTGTGGCGGTTTCGTGTCTGCTTGAGGCTTTGCGTTGGATTGCTTGCCACTAGCCTCCCCGACCTTAAGAGTGGCTGTTGCGACTACTGGCGGCGCGGATCCCATGGCCGTAGCACGAAATGTGACAACCCCCGGAGTGGGCGGCGCGGTGAATGGGGCGCTGAATGCACCGTTTGCGTCAGTTGTTAGCGTGCTCGGCGCTGTCGTTGTGCCTCCAGATGTCGCGGTCAGTTGCACTGCCGCGTTGGTAATAGGCTTCCCACTCGCGTCGTGAACGACGCCGAAGATCATAGCTTGGCCCCCTGGAGTGACCACACTGGGATTCACGGACATGCTGACTGTCGAATGAGAGTACACGGTAGGGCTGGACGGTGCGCTCTGAGGTACAGAAATGCTTGCCGTCCACGTCCCAGGATTCTCGGACAACGTCGTGCTCTTTTGCCACGGCGTGGGGTTTACAGCGTGGTCTGAATTAAAGTTATCTTCAAATACGCTCCCACGGACCCGTGCGGTCCCGCACGCAGACGGAATAGGCATTGATATACCAACCAAGAAGAGAGCGACGACCGCAACAAATCGTGCGACTGCCCAATCGAAACCCAAGGCCTTGCGAGATCGAGGTGAAATTTCTTGTAGGGCTTGCATTGGCGACTCCTTGCCTCGATGATTCATCCGCTCCCAACTCTCTTTCAGTTTTGACCGGCGTAGTAGAAGGTTTGCGGGAGGTCTGAGCCGCCCGCAGAGGTTGTTACCGTGACAGTTATGCCTATTTGAGATCCTCGCCCGAGTGTTTTGATCTGACGGTCCGCCGAGGAAATGTCGGGAACAGTCGCTCGAATTGTCGTTGGCGATACAACTGTGTACGTCGCGAGTGCGCCTCCGAATTTCACCGCGGTCACGTTTTTGAAGCCACTCCCGGTGATCGTGACTGCGCTTCCCGAGACTGCTTGCGACGGTGAAATGCTCGACACTGCGAGTACACTAACATTGCTGGAGCCAGCCGAGGTTATTGGCACACATTCCGCCTGGCCATTACCCCATCTCGGCACAAAACACAGAGTATTCGGGTTGGCGTTAGCTTTCATTTCCAATTTGGTCGTGCTAATTAGCAGATTGACTATCGCTGAGCTACTTGCGTCGCAAGCTGATCTTATTGAGGGTGAATTAACTGCTGAATTGCTACGGAGGGTCGCGATCCAGCTATCTTCACCAAAATTTTCACTCGGACCGCCAGCTTCTGATGCCAACTCTTCGAAGAAGTCGCAGAGCGCGGCAACCTCGGTGACGGTCGAGATTTCGCCCAGACTTAGATTAGGTCCCGGTAATCCACACTCCAATGACTGTGAGCTCGTTTGCGATGCGTTGAAGGGTCGGCACTGTAACTGTGATGGAAGTCCTTGAGCGACGCCGTTCACCGTCGCGGACGTAGTTGCTCCCAAGCCGTTCGCGGGATTCCACACCGTTATCGCGACTGCGTCGCTGGGTCTTAACGCGCATCCGATGCCGGCCAGCGATGAGAAAGGGCCATTCACGTTCACAGTGGCAACGAGGCTGTTATCGGTCCATTGGGCAATGGTTACGTTGCAGAGGTCACCGACAGCACTGGAAGGGGATTTATAGCCTGCCTCCCAGTGCCGGGTTGAGTCCTGGAACCTGAAGTAGGAGCTATCCCCCTTGGAGGGCAAGCTTTGGTACTGCTGTGGCAAAGATCCGAATCCAGACCCACTGATGACGATTGTTGGGTTTGGTTCAGGCAAGATTGTGCTAACGGAAGTGATCGTCGGACCGGTGGACGACGGTGGGTTCGCCACGAGGCCGAGTCCCTGCATTCCCGGGGCATTATTCGGGTAGGCGATGAGTGCGTCTAGCGGAATATCAGCTTGGTCGGTGGCACTGGCCTGAAGGTCGGCGTCGTGGATGTTGAAGTTTGCATTTCTCAAGAAGCCTTTGCTCGCCCCGGAATCGGTCGAGATGCCCTGGCTGGGCACCACCCGAATCTCGAGATTACCAACCTGGCCGTATACGTTTCCTCCGGTCAAGCGTGCATACACACGAGAGTTGAGCTTGCTCCACGACGACGGACCCGCGTTTGGTGCAGTACCAGGAATCACATTCACGAATTGCCGTGAAAGGTTTTCAAAATTGTCCGCGTTGCGTTGAAGGTTTTGCTGAACTCGCTCGTACTCGGTAAGAAGAGATTGAAGTTCATTTGCAAATCGCGCAGTGAGCTGAACACGCTTGAGCTGATCGATCTTTTGCTGGAGAACAACCACAAAGTCCTCATTGAGCTCGTTCCTGAAATCCGGTATGAGTTGGTCGACTAGCAATTGGCTCTGCCGCGGCATCCTTGCATAGCCCAGGCCCCCTGCGATCTGCCAGATCAAACTTTGTAGAGCAGGAAATGGAACATTTGCCACGGGAGCTCGAGACATGAGAGCCTTGAGAGCGCCGGCCCGCTTCCCCTCTAGCGGCGCCAATTTGTACGAGAGGCCTTGCTGCGTCCCGGCAGCGTGAACGCCCATTCAATACAAACGGACCGGGATCGAGTAATCGCCGGGAGGGAGCCTAACGATTCCATCGGACGAATGTTCAAGTTGCCCGATCAACGAAGCAGCTGCATTGCTGATCGGTCTAAACTCTTCGCCTGGCAAATTCCACACCGAGGGGTAGGCGCTGCGAGCATCGACAACGATGGGCTCCTTGGGTTGGAACAAGTTGAGTTGCGTTGCCGATGCGCCGGAGTCACCGTGTGCAACCGCGGTGCGGTAGGCAGGATCCAAGAGCATTGGGACCGCTACAGCACCTGAAAGTTGCGCGACCTGCGCAAGTAATTGCGTCCTCGCCTCTACTTTTAGAAACGTAGAAGGGGAACACAGCAGGGCTCCCAGCACCGTCACGAGCAGAACGCCTAGTGGTGTTTGGGAGGCTTTTCTCATACGCCCTCTGTCAAATTATCTAAATCACTTGGTGAACACGAACCGCATGCAGTGCTCGGCATTTCATCTCCCTTGAATCGTTGCGCTCCAGGGGTATGGGCCACCTTTCGCGCAGTTATAGGTTCCGGACACCGTAACGCCGTCTGGAGCGACAGCGCCTTGATAGTCGCAATCGTTGCCGTCGCTGCTGCCACGCCGTTCCACCTTTACCAGGTCGCCTTGTATCGAGATTGTTAGCAGGGCGGTAACCTCGCCTCCCCAATTGGCGTCAAAGATGTTGCTTGAGCCACGGCGCATCCAGGTTCCGGTCCATCCCAGTTCGTTCTCAGTCCAGAAATTCCCCAGTCTGTCGATTGGCGAAGTATCTTTGTCTTTGCAAAGAGCTATTCGCGAGCCATCCCGGCGCCCACCTTGAGAAATGGCACTGCAAGAAAAGGACGTCCCTTCCCAATCGCACACTTTCTCGCAGGTTTGCCCCACGCTATCGCAGAGGTCTGAAAATCCGTTGCCGCGTTCAAATGGCACATAGATCCGTTGAAAGACGGGGCTGCAATTTTGATGAAGCTCCATCTCTCGATCTTGCGCGCCCGTGCCGTTCTGAAAGCCAAGCCACGTCGGACCTGCGGCTTTGCGGGCCTGAACTATTGGGGGGACTACGGGCGGGGTTGGCGGTGAAGAGAACGGCGTACTTTGCGCAACTAGCTCATCGACCACTTGCTTGACGCCTTGGAGTTGCTTGACGAGGTTGACCGCGCTTGTTTTGTCGCCATCCGTGCTTACTACACCGCTGAGAGTCACGACTCCACGCTGCACCTTCACGTTGATGGCGCACTTGCGGAGATTCGGATCACTGAAGAATCTTGCCTTCGCGTCTTGGGCAATCGTCGCATCCGATGTCGTCTGGTGTTGGCCATAGAAGTAGAACGCTGCGCCGACGACCAGCAAGAAGAGGATCGCGAGCGTCGCCCACAAGAAAACGCGACGGTCGAGGTTTGATTGCGTAGGACTTGATGACGAAGGAGTCGTAATCAGAGTGTTCGCCTCCGCATCGCTACCCACTTCGGGAACGGACGAAGCATTGGCATCTCTCTTCAAGTTTGGTGCGGTCACGGCCTCGCGTGGTCCAGTCGGCGCCCCGCAATTCGTGCAGAATTTCTGGCCAGCCGACAATAGAGTTCCACATTCCGGGCAAAACATATCCAATCACCCCGCTGCTGCTTGCGCCTTTAGAACAAGACTGGAAACATAGGGCAAGCGACGAACCATCATCCTAAGCGGCGAGATCGCTACCGCATTCTCTGCAGAATTTTGCAGCGGAAGGATTCTCCGCGCCGCACGAAGCGCAATAACGACCTGCCGACATTGGCATCGTTGCCCTGGAAGCTGCGCCGCAGTTCGGACAAAACTTCGTGCCCACCTGCATTCGGCCCCCGCAACTTGCGCAAGCGATCGTGCCGGCAACAATAGGGCCGGTTGCTGTCGCCGACGGCATGATCAAAGCGGTGAGCCTGTCCATGTTTCGCGCTGCCATAATGACGATGCCGATCAACGGCAACAGACCGATTACCACGAATATCCAGTCATATGTTTGCTGGCCATCTGCACCGACGAGTGGATAGACTAGCCCTTGATACGATACGTAGGCGATCGCGGCCACAATGGTAAGAATCGATAGATTTAGAATCTGCCCAAGATCCGGAAATCGCGGGTAACCTGCGCGGTAGAGGTTCTTAAGTTCGAGTCCAAAGAATACAAGTAGTCCGAGTATGAGGCTGTCGATCACTCCGCGCGCGATCGTGATCGGAAAAATAGCCAGGTGTGAGGAAATTAACCAATCTTGATAAGCCTTCAGTGCAGCGGCGGGGTCGTTTAGTTGGTTCGGACGCAACTGCAATTGGGTAATGTAGGCCTTAAATAGTTCCATGTACGCGTCGTACTGATCGCCTAATTCCGTGCGTAGTTTCTGGTCTAAGACGTTTAGGCGCTGCGGCTCTTGAGAAGTTGTAATGGCGGCGTGCCAGGCATCCGACCATGTTTGCGGGTAGATCGGTCCCGCGTGATTGAAGACTGGAAGCAGTGAAAGGATCATCCGAAGAACGAGGAGTCCGACTATGCAGATGCCAACTCTAATCGTTTTCTCCACGACTTGACGGCGGAACGAACTGCCTGGCTGGGTCATTTTCCCCTCCTCGGAACTTCGAGGTTTTAGTGGATTTTAGTTCCATCATTGTCTATGAATTCACTTAGCCGCTTTGCAGCACGCGCCGGTATTGCCATTGCACGTCGGAGCCGCGTTCCGGTTCGACTGTCGTGGCAGCTAGCGTGGCGCTGCTGCCCTTCTAGTACGCATAGTCTGGCGACGCGCTCCCTGGCTCTTGCCTGGGGAGTAACACTGCTGTATATTCGACAAACTGTCGACAGGCGGTAAGGGACACTTCGGGGCGATAACGGTCAAAGGTCGGCGGAGGGGCGACCGAACGGGAGGTTTTTATGTCCCGCGCGGAAGGTACTCGTTTCGATTCATGGAAAGAAATCGCGGCGTATATCGGCCGCGATATTCGGACTGCGAAGCGTTGGGAAGAGGAGAGACGCCTGCCGGTTTATCGTGTGCCCGGAGGCGGACGGCGAGCGGTTTACGCGTATGCCAGCGAGATCGATCAATGGCTTCGATCGGAGAATCGGCCGGGTTCTGATTCATACGGACCGGAACTTCCACAGGGCGACGTCGCGACGGCCGCAGAACAATCCAGATCCGGAACCACTCCGGAAGCAGATTCTGATGTCGGACTGACCTCCAATAGCTACCGGCGGGCTCGAAATCGTCCGTCAATTCGAATTCTCGTATCAGCCCTCGCAGTGTTTGTTCTTGCTGTCGCTCTTGTTCTTGCGCGGCTTTTACCGGGGTTCGTGACGCACAATTCGCAAGTCACCAGGATTGAAAGTGTGAGCCCAATTCATGCAGAAGAGATTCAGACCATCATTATCCGTGGTCAGGGCTTCGGCCCTAGGCCACGGACGATCCGCATGGATGCAGCCAGTGGCGGCGTTGATACTTTCGCTGGCAGCAATCAAACTTCATTGGTTATCACCAATCTAGGAGAAGGATCTCACCGATGGACCGCTGGTCGCGCCAGTGAGGTAAATTCATGCGAAATCAGCGTCAGGCTTGATGAATGGTCGGATTCTCAAATCGTGATTTCCGGATTTTCGGGCCCAATTGGGTCGGGATGCGGCGAAAAATACCAGTTCGCGGCGGGTGATCGCCTCGAGGTTGGTGTCTTCGGACCGCTAAATCAGTGCGGGCCGGGCGGAATTCCAAATTGTCCCGAAGAAGTTCGAAATGGCCACATCGGAATATTCCAAACCCAGGTGCTTCCCTCTGCTACACGCGACCATCCGTGCCGATAAGCTGACGGCAGCACGCGCATGCACGCTAGCCTGCACGAATCCATCACTCATTCCTGATATTGATTCGATCGAGTTCACAGACTGACTGAGAATGGCTTTACGACAAGACCTTCGAGTCTGCGCTCTTGATTGCCCGACTTTTTGTAACCGAGTTTAATAGCCCTGACCAAATCGAGTGTTGCGGTGCCTCCTTCATAAATTCCGCGACACGTATGCCACGTGGCATCTTCAGGACGGCATCGATATCCGCACGGTAAACCTACTGCTGGAAAGTTGAATACGATGTCCGGAAGGGACAGGATTGGTGTAATCCGATCTCTCAGGTAGATTCATTGCGGAGGATCCATGAGCATATTGGGAGCAATTAGACGCGAAGAGAAAAAGGTTAGAAAGCAGTTGGCTAAGCTACAGAATCATTTGGTTGGCCTGCAATCGGCAGCAAAGGCTTTGGGTAAGTCGGCGAGACGAGACCTCAATAGTGCGAAGAAGCGCGTGATGTCGGCCGCAGCGAGAGCAAAGCTCTCAAGAGCTGCGAAGAAGCGCTGGGCAAAACTCAGAGCGCAAGCGAAGAAAGCTGTCTCGTAGAATCACGGGAACGAAGAATCTCCGCAAGGGCTCGTGGTGGACAACGAATCAAATTGCCCGGTCAGTGGGAAACGGAAGTACGCAAGCGAAGGTGAGGCGCTCGCGACAGCCGCACACCAGATCGCTACCGCCAATGCGCCAAAGGAACTTCGAGCCTATCTGTGCTCCTGGTGTGACGCTTGGCATCTAACGAAAAATGCAGGACGAGCCAGTAAGGATCGTAGATAACCGGTAAAATCGCCTCGTGAAGTGGAGCGTTTTGGCGGCGATGGCCCACCGATTCAAAGGGCTAACGGGCGGGACGTCGAATAGGCCCATCGAGGGTAATGTTACATTTCGTGCCGCAGCACGGCCTCTGTGAGAACAATCTGCCAGCCAGGTAAGATAGAAGGCCGATCCGCCTATTGCTCCATAACACTTGTATCGAAGTGAGCGGGAACGGGGCGGTATCTAGCACTTAGGGCGCTGCTGGTTTGCACAGCCCAAAGACGACGCTTCTTACGGATGCGAAGGATGAGTAAGACGATTTCAGGCGGAATGCGATACCGACTACCGGTCAGTCGCCGAGGTCGATCGCGGAGTCCCGCTTGGGCGTTCTTTTCAAATCGTTCTTGCCAAATTTAGTACTGCGCTCGTCAGACGCTGAAGAAGCCGCAGGTGTAGTCGACGTTTCCGCTCACGTGCTGCGTATGCTGCAGCATCCACAGCGTGGCCTTCACCTTCCTCGCCTAGATCTGCTCGCAGACTGGAGTCTTCATCCCGAATCTGCTGCGGCGAGCCCTAAGAGTACCCCACCTGTTCGGGATCTCTATTAGCAAATCCCGCTCTTCATCGGGGCTCATTCTCTGACCGTACGGATCGAGATCGGCCTCAACTACAACTACAAGCTTTGGTTCCCTCTTCATCGGGGTTCATTCTCTGACTTGCCACGCTTAATGCTTTCAGTTTCAAGGGAAAGCTTTGGTCCCCTCTTCATCGGGGCTCATTCTCTGACACTAATTCCACAAGCGAGCGGGCTAGCGTGCGAGCACCTTGGTCCCCTCTTGCTCGGGGCTCATTCTCTGACGCTCAAGAACCCGCAGCTCATTCCCGACGACTGGAAACTTTGGTCCCCTCTTCAGCGGGGTTTCTTCTCTGACTTCTTTTACCAGCATCGTTCGAAGATCGTCCACTCCTCATTGGCCCCCTCTTTATCGGGCTCGTTCTCTGACGATCGTTTCGAAAGACACAGTCAAGAAGTGGCTGAAACTTTGGTCCCCTCTTCATCGGGGCTCCTTCTCTGACAGTATGACCAGCGGCACGAAGCGAGACGCGGCGCAAGCGCTTTGGTCCCCTCTTCATCGGGGCTCATTCTCTGACAGGACACAACCAAGTCGGGGCAATTCATTGTCACGGTGAACCTTTGGTCCCCTCTTCATCGGGGCTCATGCTCTAACGTCACGAGTAGCCAAGCAACATTGACCGTGAATCCTCTTTAGTCCCCTCTTGATCGGGGTTCATTCTCTGACGTGAGAGGCGCTCAAGGGCACCCTCAAGCTACCGGCGCTTTGGTCCCCTCTTCATCGGGGCTCTTTCTCTGACGAGCAACATAAATCTGTTCACGATCGAGGTTCCGATCCTTTGGTCCCCTCTTCATCGGGGCTCTTTCTCTGACACGAACTATGGCTTCTTTGTCGCTCCGGGAGATTATACTTTGGTCCCCTCTTCATCGGGGCTCTTTCTCTGACCGCGCGGTCGCTAACGTCTGCCCAGGGGAAGAGATAGAAGTTTCTTCGCTGAACTCGGTTTGCAAGCTAAGTGTCCGAGGCATACACGCGTTGGAACAGGGCTCTTTCTGGGGCAGCCTCCTGACACTCAGAACGGATCATGATCGAAGATGACGACGTCACCGGTGACCGGCGACCGATAAACGAGTCGCCGCGCCTTTCCATGTAGTGCATGGGCAATTTTCAAGTAGAGCCAGATCGGCCCCTCTCCAGTCAATATTGCGACGTTACCCTCTCCAGCGATTTCTTTCCCCTTCTGAACATACAACGGCAGTTCGTTGAGTTTCGCGGAATTGTCGTAGAGTGTCCGGACGTCCACCACTACTTCCTTGTTAGATATCATGGCGTCACTTCAGCTTCAGTCGAATGTTTTGGCAAGCTAGGAGCAATGGCATCGAGGTTAATCTCGATCTGAACGGGCTGCAGTGGCGCAACTGTTTTGCCTTGCGGATTAACGGTCTCTTTCCGAGGCGTGTACTGGATGCCGGCACCGGTCTGGAGGGCACTCAGAAACGCACCAATGGAGGCGGGCTTCGTCAATCCGGTGACATCAACGATGAAGTCGCGGGGAAGGAGAATCTTCGGCCGGTGGTCAATGATGTCCCGAACAATTCGGGAGGCTTCATACCAATCCCCAGGGTTGAAAACCTTTCGCACTTCCATCGACTTGATTCTGGGCGCAAGATCATGCTTGATCCTTTGGGCCATTTCAGCATCTCGGTCGCTTGCTATGACCCAAGCATGCTCAATCACGGGAATATGATGTTCAAGCGCCTTTCGGACCACGCTGTCCTCGCTACCGAGTACGATGACGGCCTTTCTTTGCGGTGCCACAGAACCTCTGGGAGATATGATGTGCGTAGCCTCCTTGAGAGCATGCTCCAACCAATACGCCACGCCAATCAGAATAGCGAAAACACCTCCTGCGAGGAGCAAGTAGCGGCCGTGGAACGTATGGGCGTCTATCACTTCTTTCAGAAAGTCGTACAAGGCCATACTGATGATGGCAACGCTGATTGTCCCGATAAGAAATGGCACCACCAGGTTCGGTTCAAGGAAAATGTTGATCGCCGGCGGCAAGAATTTGGTTCTGCGCATCACGGAATCTCCCTATGACCCCGTAGGCGGATCGGAACTGAGAGGCTCGGACTCGGGCCAGCGCATGGGAACGGGAAATGCCCGGCCGTAGTGCACCGCGCCTTGAAGCGATACTTGTCGAAGGATTCGGCCGTAGAATGGTCGCATGGGTTCCGAGATATGAAACGCACCGCCAGGTCGAATCATTACCAATCGCCCCTTGAAAGGGGTGTCCGATGGTGCGCCAGGAGAGAATTTCGGGTACTTCGTCACTAAGTTCCAGCATCCATCAGTTGGATCGGCAGCCGCTGGTACAAAATGACTGAGTGTCACAAAGCCATCGGCATTTTCGTTCTCATCCATCCAGTCACAGGATTCGGGTTCGCCATCGAGCTCAAAAGCTCCATGCCCCCAACTCCGCTTTTTCCCGAACCCCGTGCTCCCC
>Ga0335078_10001212_pt1 | contig 39218 bp, 30 predicted proteins | sample Lox_Sample_32_FD_206711 | JGI IMG/M metagenome (GOLD analysis project Ga0335078, IMG submission 206711) | Soil microbial communities from Loxahatchee National Wildlife Refuge, Florida, United States - Lox_Sample_3.2 | ecosystem: Environmental > Terrestrial > Soil > Wetlands | place: USA... | reverse complement strand
GCTTCGGGCCCGAACACGTGCAGGCGTCCGGCAGCATCTTCCCCGGCTTCCCGTGGACAATGATCACGAACAGGGCATGGTGGGATGGCGGCCTGATCGACAACACGCCGCTCAAGCCCGTGCTCGATAACCTGCGCGGCGACGAGCCAGCCACCATGCCGATCTTCGTCATCGACGTGAACTCCGACACCGCGCCGCTGCCCGGCAACATGGTGCAGGGCGCATTCCGCCTACTCGAAATGTTCGCGGCGAACCGGCTGCGCGCGGATCTGGACACTGCCCGGTCCTACACCAGGTTCATCACCGCGCTGCGGCAGGCCGACGAGCAGCTGCCTCCCGACGCGGCGGTCCGCCAGACACCGGAGTGGATCGAAAGCCTCAACTACGACCACGTCCGGCACATCCACCTGATCAGCATGAACAAGCCCGCCCAGGACAGTCCCGGGGATTTCTCCCGGGCCTCGATCGAGCGGCGGCTGTCCGCGGGCTATGACCAGTGCCGCGCTGTCCTGGAAGAGGCCGGCTGGTCACCGCCGCCCGCCCCGGCGCTGGCACCGGCGCTGGCCCAGCCGGCTGCCGAGCGCGCCAGCACCCGGCTGCGCGAGCAGCGCGAGCGCGAGCCGCGCCAGCCCGCGCGCACCTGAGGCGGTCCTTTGAGGAACAACGGAGCGAAAAGTACCGGCACGCTCGGATCGCTGTGGTCAGTATCGGTGTTCGGGCAGGTCAACTGGGCGGCACCGCTTCCCGGCTCTCGTCCCGCTGGAGATCCGCTCCGATCAGCGGGCAAGGGCAAGATTTGGGCACGGCACATGCCACAACAAGCTCTTGATGCCTGTTGACAGAGCCGCTCCGCAAGGCGCCCGCCTGTCACCCTGGTTCGGCTTCGTCCTCCTGTGGGTTCCGGGAATTCCGTCACCTTATGCGACTTGCGAATATTCATGGATCATGCCGCCGAGCCGGTGGCGGCGGAGAACCCGGACGTTTGGGCCCTGAGCGGGTTGATGCGAGCCACCGGCAGGCGGACTCTGCTGCAGCGCCCGGTGCGGACGGTGGGAATTGTAATGATCGACGTACTCATCAAGGACCAGTCGCAGGTGCCGCTCGCCGGTGATGAGCATCCGGTCCAGGCACTCCCGGCGGGCGCTGGCGATCCAGCGCTCGGCGATCGCGTTCGCACGACGCGCCCGCACCGGAGTCTTGATGATCCGCACGCTGACCGCGGCGAACACTGCGTCGAATGCCGCGGTGAACTTGGCGTCCCGGTCCCGGATGAGGAATCTGAAGGCCTCGGCGTGGTCACCGAGGTCCATCAGCAGGTTGCGTGCCTGCTGGGACACCCATTCTCCTGCCGGATGGGCCGTGATGCCGGCCAGGTGCACGCGGCGGGTACCGTGCTCGATGACGAACAGCACGTACAGCCGGCGCAGGAGCACGGTGCCGACGTGGAAGAAGTCGGCCGCCAGGATCGTCGTTGCCTGGGCTTCCAGGAATGTCCGCCAGGCCTGTCCGGATCGCCGGGGTGCGGGGTCGATGCCTGCGTCCTTGAGGATCTGCCACACGGTGGAAGGCGCGAGCTTGTGTCTACGGCCGGCCAGCTCGCCGTGGATGCGCCGGTAACCCCAGCCTGGGTTGTCCCGGGCCATCTCCAGGACCAGTGTCCGCACGGTCGCCGCGGTCCTGGAACGTCCAGGGGCACGCTGCAGAAAGGACCAGTGCCGTCTGACCAGATCGGCGTGCCACCGCAGCAGCGTTCGCGGGGAGACGACCAGGCGCAGCTGACGAAGCCGGCTGCCAGGCAGCCGCCGGGCCAGCGCAGACAGCACCGCCCGGTCAGCCCACGACAGCCTCGGGCTCTTGACCTGCCGCTGTAGCACTTCGACCTGATTGCGCAGGATCAGAATCTCGGTGTCCTTCGCCCGGTCGGAGCGGGCGAGCAGGGCGAGCCAGCCCAACACGCGGAGCACTGCGAGGTACGCGAGTCGTAGTGACACGAGTACTCAAGGTGCCGGAGCGCGTGCCTACCGCGCAGCCAGATGCCGAACATACCCCGCCCGGTTCGGGAGAAGACACCAGGTCAACGGCTGCAACAGGGTCACCGGCACCCACAGGGACAAGAGCGCCACGGAACTGATACGGAACCACCATATGGCCGCGCTCGAGGATCACGCGAATATGATCAGCCCGGATCGCGTCGAGGTGGCTCCGGCTGGACGTGCATGCCCGGCAGACTGATTGAAGGACCCGTCACTCAGGGTGAGCGCCATGCTGCCGACTACCCGGCCCAGGCGCGCCTATCGCTTAATCGGTGCGGTCGCGAGCTGTGGCGCCCGCGGGATCAGCCGCACACAGAACGAACGTCTCGTTCTGGGCCGGCCGTCGTCACGCATCGTCACCAGCGTGTCACCGATTCCGGTCGCGACCTGCGCTCGACCCGCATGCGCATGTCGAGTACGACCACGCCGTCGGGCAGGCAGCGTACGGGGTTGAGATCCACCTCGACGAGCTCCGGGACGGCGCGCAGAAGCGTGGCGAAGCGCAGGATCAGCTCTTGCAGCGCCAGACGGTCCAGGGGGACAGAGCCGCGGAAGCCGTCGAGCTGAATCGACAGGGTTTCCGAGGCGTCGATCAGCTCGTGTGCGTCGACGTCGGTGAAAGGCAGCAACCGGTAGGCAACGTCACGTCCTAGACCTGCCCGGCGCCCGCCCAGGCCGATCGCCATGACTTGCCCCAGGTCCGGGTCCGCCAGCGCGCCGAGCAGGACATCGGCGCCGGACCCGACGAGGGGCTCGACAGTCACTCCGCGCCATTCACGACCGGCCGCCCGGCACCGGCGCTCGAGTTCCTGCCAGCCCGCTCGCACTGTCGCCTCTCCCTCCAGGCCGAGCAGAACCGCGTCGACATCGGCGGCGTGAGCCGGCGGGGGGAAGTCCGCCTTGAGGACGACCGGTCCACCCAGAGCAGCCGCTGACGATACGGCCTGTTCGACGTCCGGGCAGGACTCGCTGGCCACGAACGGGATCTGGTGCGTGGCGAGCAGAGCCTCGGACTCTGGCGTCGGCAGCCAGCCGCTGTCCCCCTGCGTGCCCACGGTGGGATGCCTGTCGAGCCGGGCCGCCACCCGGGCCTGGGCAGATTCGGCATCGATGCCATCGAACTCTGGCCGCTGCCCGAGCGCGCGGGAGAGCCACTCCCGCCGCTCGACCGCCCGCGCCAGGATGCCCGCGCAGGTCTCGGGGAAGCGGAAGTTCGGGACCGAGCCGCCCTGCCGGTCGACCCGGCGGCCGTCGCTGCCCAAGACGGAAGCGACCACGGGCTTGGTCTGCCCGGCGGTGGCCGCGGAGATCGCCGCGAGCACGGACTGCGGGTCACCGCCTCCGAGGTCGACGTAGTAGGCCATCACGGCATCGATCGTCTGCTCGGCCAGGAGGGCCCGCAGGCTGGCTGCGTAATCCGCAGGCCCCGCGCGGGAGCCAATCGCGAGCGAGCGGCCCACCGCCAGGCCACGCGACCCGCAGGCGTCGACCGCGAGCGTGGCCACCCCCCTCGAGTTGCTGACGATCCCCATCCGGTGCCCCAGCGGTAGCGGCTGCGTCTCGAAGAACTCCGCGGTGTCGAAGAGCTCCTCGCCGCTGTGAAAGCGCATCACACCCGCCTGCAGCAGCAGCGCGTCGACCAGGGCGTCCCCGCGCAGGGCAGCCGCGGTGTGCGATCCTGCCCCGGCGTCCGGGCCCTGTGCCCTCCTTCCCTTGATGGCAAGGATCGGTTTGCGCCTGGCCACCCGCCGCGCGATACGGCCGAAGTGCTCCGGGTTACCGAACGTCTCCACGTAGAGGATGACCGCCGCCGTGGCCTGGTCCTCCTCCCAGTACTCCAGCAGGTCGTTGGTCGAGACATCGGCGCGGCCGCCGAGTGACGCGAAGCTCGACAAGCCCAGCCGACGCGCCGCGACATCGCCCAGCAGCGCGATGCCGATCGCCCCCGACTGCGAGGAGATCGCCAGGCGCCCGGCGGGCACCGGCGCCCCCGCGAAGGTCCCGCGGAGGCGCACCGACGCATCGTTGTTCAGCACGCCCAGCGCGCTCGGCCCCACCATGCGCAAGCCCGCCGACCGCACGATCTCGAGCAACTGCCGCTGCGGCCCGGTGTCCTCGCCTGTGCCCCCAGCCAAGCTCGACACCACGAGCATGGCCTTCGCCCCGATGCGTGCCGCCTCAGCGGCCACGTCGAGCACCTCCTCGCCCGGCACCGCCACGACCACCAACTCCGGAGGCTCCGCCAGTTCGCTGAGGCTCCTGGCCGCCCGCACCGAACGCACCACCCCGCCGCTCCGGTTCACCGGGACGGCCGCCCCCTGGAAGCCGCCGGCGATCAGGTTGGCGAACAGGTCACCACCCCGGCTGCCCGGCTCGTTCGAGGCCCCGACCACGGCAACCGAGGCAGGCGCGAGAATGCAGCGCAGCGACGCAACCACCCCAACGTGGTCTCGTTCCCCGATTTTCTCCTGCACGGCCTCCGTCGGCTGGATGTCCAAGGACACCAGCAGTTCGTCGAAGTCCAGCCTGCTCCGGACGCCGAACCCCGCCCGGTGAAACACGGCGAGCATCGCCTGGTTGCTCTCCATGACTTCAGCGTCAAAGCGCCCGATCCCGCGTTCCGCGCCGATCTCCGCCAGCTGCTCCAGGATCCGCGTGGCCACACCACGACCCTGGAAGTCTTCCGCCACCGTGAACGCGACCTCCGCGACGGCCGGCTCACGCAACCGGTCGTAGCTGCCAGACGCCACCACCCGCTCGGCCCGCCACCCGACCAGCACCACCCGCGTATCACCGTCGGCCTCCGCGTCCGAGCGCGCCGGCCCCTCGGTTCGCACAGAGCCGTGAAAGCGCGTATACAAGCTGTCTTCAGACAACCTGTCGTAGAAGGCCTTGATGCCGTCGTAGTCCCCGGGCGTGGGCGCTCGGAGCCTCAGCGGGGTGCCGTCCCGCAATATCACGTCCCGGACCAACGGCCTGCCAGCAATAGTCATATCCTCATGGTCCCGTCTGCGCTGTCGCCGGGCAACGCGGGCCCGAACACGGCTGGCTGAGGACTAGGGCACCTTCGGTGACCTAGGGCAGATCCAGCGAACGTGAGACACTTGCCCGAGGCACCCAGGCACGAGCCGTGCCTGTTTGATGGCGTACGGTCCGGAACGGCATCGCGCACGGCTTCTGGCGGGTACCGGCAGATCTGGGGGTGCGATGATGTGGTCTGCGACACGACTTTTCGCAGGTAGCACGCTAGTCGCGGTCACGGTCACCGCTGTGGTTGTGCTGCTGCTCGCGACGCCCACTGCGCGCGCCGATACGGCCCCGGCCATGCTCGTCTTTGCGGTGCAGCCCACGACGACGCAGATGGGGACCGCGATGACGCCCGCCATCGTGGTCGATGTCGAGAACTCCGTGGGCCACCCGGTCAAAAGCTATGACGGGAACGTCACCCTAAGTTACGCAGTCAACCCCGTCGGCGCCGCGCCGCCTGCAAACAATACGGTCAACGCGGTCGACGGCGTCGCCAAGTTTTCGGACCTGAGCTTCAGCGACGTCGGCTTCGGTTTCGAGCTGCAGGCGTCCCTGCAACTGGCGTCGGGGCAGGAAGTGGTCAGTTCCCCGTCCCATTCGTTCAACATCGTCGACCAGCTTCTCCACTGCCAGCGGGGCCAGGCCTGCCAGAGCGAGACGGTCAGCTCACAAGGCACGTCCGGCTTCGCGGTCGCCAGCCAGGCGCCCACGCCCGACGTGCTCACCGCCACGGGCGGCGGCTTCCCGAGCCTGTCGTGCACCTCCATCGGCGGCGTGGTCAGCTTCACGGTCACCCACCGGTCGAAGACGGTCACGATGATGCTGGCGAAGTACCTGGTGCAGCAGGTTCCTGGCCCGGGCGCCGCGCATTTCAACATCTGCTGGGGCTCGCCGACCCCGTTCACCACAAAGGGCGGCATGACATCGGCGTTCAACCCGGCCAATGACGAATATGAAGGACTGCTCCCGGACTGCTCCGCCGGCGGCCCGTCGCCGTGCATCGCTTCGCGGAACAAGACCAGTGCCGGCGTGGAGCTCATTACCATCTCCGCCCCGCCCGGGGACCCGCACAGTTCGTTCTAGGAATGAGCGTCCGCTGTTGCGGGCTCAGTCGGCACGTCAGGCATGGTGACCATGCCGAGCATGCTGAACAGCTCATCGCGCCTGGCCACGATGGCCGGCTCAGCCGGCTGGCGCCGGATACCGGCCAGCCAGATGAGCGCGTCGGCAGCGAGCGCCTCGTCGTACCGGTCACCTCGCTTACGGGCGGCCTGCAGGCTCGCCTCGACCGCCTCTTGCGCGCTGATGGCATGCCCCAGCAGGGCCAGGGCGTAACCGCGCACCCTGGCGAGCGCGCTGGCGCTCGCACCGCCCTCCCGCAGGTGGGAACTGGCCGCGATATCGTCGGTGCCGGCCAGCGCCTCCGCGGGCTGGCCCGCATACACCAGGGTCTCGGCGATACTGATCTCGGTGGCCACCACCTCGGTTGGCCTTTGTGCCTTGAGGTAGCCCGCCCGTGCGGCCTCAAGCAGGCGGGATGCCTCCTCGAGCCGACCACGCCGCGCGGCTGTCATGCCCAGGACAGCATCGGCGAACGCGGTCTCCGACAAGGCGCCCGAGGCGCGCAGCACCCGTTCGGCGGGACGCGCCATTTCTTCTGCCTCGGCGTAGCGGCCCTGGTTGGACAGGATCTCCCCGGTGTTGCACGCGGTGAGCGCCGCGTTCCACTGGTCGCCGACCCGCTCGTATACATCCGCCGCCTGCCGGTAGTAGCTCAGCGCGTCGTCCCAGCGGCCCTCGAAGTACGTCCGGACGCCCAGCTCGTTCAGCACCCGGCCCTGCTGGCCCAGGTCGCCGAGTTCCTTCCAGATCGCCAGAGAGCGCTGCGCCCACGGCTCACCGTCGAAGTTCCCGAGCGCTACGTCGGCGGCGGCCAGCAGCTGAAATGCGCTTGCCACCACGTCCTTAGCGCCGGACCGCTCGCCCTCGACCCTGGCCAGCTGGCCGAACTGCATCGCAGCGGCGAATCGCCCTTGCATGTAGCCAACGACCGCCGCCCGCAAGATGAGCCGGGCGTCCTCGCGGCGCGCGTCCGGATCGGCCAGCCCCTGCACGCTGCGGCGGCCGATCGTTATCCAGCGCAGCGCCTGCGGGAACCCGTGGGCCCGCTCGGCGACCAGCGCGAGCTTCAGGCAGAGCCTGGCCAGCGCGACAGGGTCACCGCTGGTGAGCCTGCGCGCCTCGGCGAAGCGCTGACCTGCGGCGGCGAACTCGCCGAGGCGGTAACGGATATCCCCGAGCGCCTCCGCCAGCCTAGAGATCTCCGTGTCCGACGGGCTGGCCACCCGCCTGGCTGCCTCCAGCGCCGTGGCCAGGAACTCAGCTGCCTCCGGGTTGGCGTAAACGGCGGCGGCCCGCTCGCCTGCGATACGCGAGTAGTAGCTGGCCGCCTGGTAGCACTGGGCATGGAAATAATGCAGCGAGAGCTGGGCCGCCTCGGCCTGCGGCGCGTCACCCGCGCGGCGCTCCACGGCGGCGGCCAGCTGCCCGTGGAGCTGCCTCCTGCGTGCGTACGGCAATCCCTCATACGCGGTGTCACGAAGCAGCGCGTGCCGGAACCTGAACCCGCCACCCGCCTCCGCCGACACGAATCCCCGCAGACGCTCCCACACCCCGGCGTCCAGCGCCCGGCCGAGCGCCTCAGCGAGCAGGCCTTCCTCGAACGAAATCCCGGCCACCGCCGCGGCCCGGAGCGTGGACCTGTCCGCCGGGGCGAGCAGGTCGATCTGCACGCCGATCACATCCTCGACCGACTGCGGCAGCACTGCGACGTCGCCGCCTTGTCCTGCCACGGCGGCCAGCTCCCGCAGGAACAGCGGATTGCCGGCCCCGCGGTCGGTAATCGCGGCGAGCTGGTGCGGCGCCAGCGGCGACCCCTCGGTCGCCTCGAGCAGCAAGATCTCAGCTGCGGACGTTGGCAGCGGGCCGAGTTCCAGCCGCAGCGGCTGGGTGTCCTCCGGCACGCGAACCGGTTTCGGCGCGGGCCCGGTGAGCACGACCAGCCACGGTCGGCCCGGCACCTCGCTGAGCAACCGGTTCAGCACGCCGACCGAAGCCTCGTCGGCGAACTGGACGTCCTCCACGGCGAGCACTGCGGGATCCCGGAGGATGGCGCTCACCAGGTCCGTTACGGTCTGCTCGAGGCGCGGCCTGCGGAAGGCGTCTGCCAGCTGGGCGACCTCGGGAGTCGGTGGCAGTTTCGCGCCCACCACAGCGGCCAGCAGCGGCAGCCACTTCTCCAGCTGCGGCGCCTGCCGGGCTATGGCCGCTGCGAGCGCGGCCGCCACGGCCGGCGGCTCGGCCTCGGCCGGCACGCCGAGCAGGTCCCGCAGCATCATATCGGCCACCGCATACGGCATCGCCGAGGCGTAGTCGTCGCAACGCACGACAACCTGGCCCTCCTTGTCGGCGATGGCGAGCAGCTCGGCGAGCAACCGCGACTTGCCGATGCCCGGCTCCCCGACCAGTTCGACCACCCGGCCACGACCGCGGCGCAGCGAGTCCAGCGCCTCCCGCAACGCGGCGACCTCCGCATTCCGGCCCGCCAGCCGGCCAGTGGCCGGGACCGGCGCACGGCGGCTCACCAGCGGCGCGCCCACATCGAAGGCATGCACCGGCTGCGCCTTGCCCTTGACCCGGAACGGCGGCAGCGCGCTGAGTGCAAACGTCTTCGTCGACCGGTCCAGGATCTCTGCCGTGGCAAGCAGCTGGCCTGGCGCGGCGCGCGCCACCAGCCGCGCGGCCAGGTTGACCGCATCACCCATCACCGTGTAGGTGCGCCGGTACGCCGGCCCAAGGTCCCCGGCGAACACGCGGCCGGCGTGCGCACCCGTCCGCAGCGCGAGCGCACCCGGCTGGCCGAGGACGGCGCGCACGGCCTGCAGCAGGTGCATCTCGTCGTGGCCCGTGCTCCGCGGGGCACCGGCCACGAGCATGATCTTGCCGCCGTCGGCGCTGATGTCCGTCCCGAGGAAGGTCACGTCGCTGGCGTGCGCCGCATCCTGCGCGGCGGCAACGACACGCTGCAGCGCGGCCGCCACCGCTTCGGCGCCGTCGGCCGCCAGCAGCCGGTCGGTGCCGGAGAACTCAACGAACGCGATGGCTACCCTGCGGTGCTCGCCTTCATGCCCGCCGGCCAGCAGATTCGCCGCCACCGGAGGGGGCAGACACGAATCCAGGGCTAGCCCGGTGGCGTCGTGGACACGGCGGGCCGGGGGCGTCGGCACCTTAGGAGCGGCTCTCAGCAGGTACCCCGGGCCCTTGACCGCACCAACCACGCCGGGACTGAGGAGCGCAGCGGTATCGCGGCTGATCGCGACCTGGCCCGCCCCGGCAACAGCCTCCATTACGGCGGTCCGGGTGGCCACCGGGCCGGTGATGATGAGCTCCCGGTGCTTGCTACCCACCAGGAACAACGTGACCGGGCCGTCGTGCACGCCGGCGGACATCCGCAGCATTGCCGAGCCCGCAGTGCCGGTTACTGTGCCAACCCGCCGGAGCGTCCTGCGCATCTCCCACGCGGCGGCGCACGCCGCAGCCGAATGCCCGTCGCCCTGGAACAGCAGCAGCACCGAGTCGCCACCCCACTTGATCAGATCCGCGCCGTACCCGTAGGCGACGTCTAGCAGGCTGGTGAACACCGCATCGAGGATCTGGCTCATCTCCTCGGCCCCGACCTTGCCCGCCCGAGCGAACCGCTCGGTCAGCCGGGTGAACCCGGAGATGTCAATGAACCCCAGCGTGCCCTCCACCGTGCGGTGGACAGCTTCGGGGCTGTACCGCAGCCAGTCGATCACGACCGTGGGCACATACGGCCTGAACGTCTCGTCTTGCTCGGTGTTTGTCATTCGGTCCAAATTTAGCTGTCAATGACCGGCCAGCCCAGAGCCACACATCGCCACCCCGAGGACGCCCTCAACCGGGATGAGATCGGGGGCGTAGGCGGGCAGCCGGATGACGGCCAGCCAGTCGCGGCACGCCTGGGTGAACTCGGCAACCGGCTCTGGACATGCTGCGGCGCTCACCCCTTGCGTACCTTCGCCCAGGTCCCGGACCGCTGCGCGGCGATCGCGCCCTCCTCTCGCTCGGCGGCTGGTGGGGGACCTGCGGGCTGAAGCCGATCCGGTGCAGCAGGTAGAAGGAGCCGCGCAGCGTGTACCGGACATGGAACAGCCGGGCGACCAGTGCCGTGACCCGGGCCAGCGTCTACCGCTGGTCCTCGGCCCAGCCGTAGGCCGCAGGGACCTGATCCAAGGCGGCGCCAGCTGGGACAGCTGGACGTCAGCCATCCGCCCGCGCCATTAAACGCCAGCGCGGCCGGGCAGCACCGCCGCCGCCACTGGTACGCCGACTTGGTACTGACCCGCAGCTGACGGGCGACCTGCACCGAGTCGGTGTCCGCTCAAACATCTGCGGGCCCTGCAGCCGCAGCTTTTCTCGGCGGGCCTGTCCCCGAGCGGACAGGCCGCCACCACCGAGAACCAGACCCTGCCATTCAATTTCTATATGTGCAGTCGACAGACCGAAGCGTTCTGACCCGAATCCACGAGTAAGCCGGTGACTCGGCCCTGTAGATGCCGATAGGTGCCGCTCTGGCCTGGGATGATGATCGCTGCCAAGTGATTGTCAGCCCAGCGGAGAGGACACCTATCTGGTGAACAGGGTACGTGCTGGCAGCCCGCGGTGTCAGCGGGTGCGGGCCGGTGCGCCGGATGCGTCGCTGACGGCGAACGCGGGGCTGGCTGTGATCAGCGAGTTGTGCGGCCGGCTCGGCGTGGCGGGGGCGCTGGATGCGGCGGTCGGCCCCATTAAGCAGCGGGATCGCGGGTTCGGGGCCGGGGAGCTGCTGTGCGGGATCGCGGCGGCGCAGCTGGCCGGGGAGGACTTCTTGACCGGGCTGGACCGGCTGCGCGCTGATGCGGCGGGCCAGCAGCTCACGCCGGTGCCGGGGCTGGCGTCCACCACGGCGGCCGGGCTGGCGCGGCGGATCACACCTGCCCAGTGGGAGGCAGTCGAGCGTGGCCTGGCGGCGGTGACCGGGCGGATGGTGTCGCTGCTGCCAGCGGAGCGGGCCGCAGCGCTGGCCGGGGGGCCGGTGACGATTGACCTGGACACCACGGACGTGGAGGTCTACGGCCGCAAGAAGCGCGGAGTGGCGTATAACCACCAGGGGCAGCGGGTTGGCCGCCCGCACGTGGCTGCCTGGGCCGAGGCCGAGATGGTGCTGGCCGCCGGCCTGGGGGATGGCACCGATGACCCGCGCGCGACCGCGCCGGGCCTGCTGCGCCGTGCGCTGGCCTGCTTGCCCGGAGGGGCACGGCAGCCGGGGCGGGTGGCCATGCGGGCCGATGCCGGGTACTTCGCCGGTGCGCTGGCCCGCGCCGCGCACGACGAGAAGATCGAGTTCGCGATCGGCGCCAAGAGGATCGCGCCGCTGTGGCGGCTGCTGGCCGGCATCGCCGAAGACGACTGGCACGATGCGATCGAGATGGGCAATGCCCAGGTGGCGGTGGCGCAGTACTGCCCGGACTGGTGGCCGGCCGGCACCCGGCTGCTGATCCGCCGGGTCCTGCTGGACCCCGGGCAGGTCTCGGCTGACCCGCGGTCACGGCGGCGGCGCACCCTGCACCCGGACCAGCGCGCACTGCCGCTCCCCGAACTGGCCAGCGCCGGCCCGGTCTACGCCTGCTCCTTCATCCTGACCAGCCTGGACGTGTCCAGCCCGGCCCGGGCGGCCGCCGCGGAGCACTGGTACCGGCACCGCACCACGGTGGAGAACCTGTTCCGCGACAGCAAGCTCGGTGCCGCGCTGCGGCATCTCCCGTCCGGATACCCCCAGGTCAACCTGGCGTGGATGTGGGGCGCGCTGCTCGCCGCGACCATGGCCGCCTGGCTGCACCAGCTCACCGCCACGGCCCTCGGCGAGGACATCGTGCACGGGCACGGCGTGCGCGGCGGCAAGGCGATGATCGCCACCCTGCGCTGGCGGCTGATAGCCGTCCCCGGCCGGCTGGCACGCCACGCCCGCCACCTGGTCCTGCGGCTCCCGCCCGGCCACGGCCTGCTGCCCGAGGTCCTGGCCCAGCTGCGGGACCTGCCCGCCCCCGCCTGACCTGCGACTGCTGAGCCCCGGCTCCCCGCCCTCGTCCACGGCCCGCCAGCCCCGACCACGGAAAGGCCTCGTAAACCGGCGAAACCGGCGCCAGCACCCGGGCCGCCGGCATGCCCGCTACCAGCAATCCCGGCACACCAAGATCATTATGGAGTCCGGGGTCAGCTCACCGCGCTATTCGCGGAATCGGGTCTGAATGTGCCTTCGACAGACCGAAGCACCCCAAGCCGTTCGCCTGCGCGCAGAAAGACCTGATATGCACGCTATCCGCCATCCATCGATCGCGATCTCTGACGGTACATTAGGCGGCTCTCGCGCCCTTGCCCCCGCTGTAGCAGCTACGGTCGGTGACGTATGCCGTGCGGGCTGAGTGGTCGCGGGCTCGGGGCGCCGACGCGGGTGCGGCTCGCGCTGGCAGCAGCTGCGGTGTCGCTGCCTGGCGGTTTCACGCGAGGCAGACCGCGTCGCCGCGGCGGATGGTCCCGCCGCTGAGCACCGAGGCGTACACGCCGACGTTGACCCCATTGTGCTGGGCGGCAGTGCGCAGGATTCCTGAGTCTTTGGGCAGGTCACCTTGCGGCAGGGTGATCATCACACAGCGCGGGCACGGTTCGGTGATAGCCAGCCGGACATCGCCGCCGACAGTCACGGTGCGGCCGACCCAGCCGTTTTCGACAAAGCCCGGGTCTTGCCCAGGGATGGAGATCACGATGTTGGGGCGGAACCGCCGGGCCTCAAAACGGCCCTGCGGATACAGCGCCCGCAGCCGGTCGAGCGTCGCGGTGGTCAGCAGGTGCACCACGCCGATGTCGAAGAACGTCCCGGCCGGCATCTCAAAATCGGTCACCGTGTCCCGGTAGTCCAGGCCGGCCATATCCGGCCAGTACTCCTCGGCCGTGGCACCCACCGACCGCTGCCCGGGCCGGGCCTCCGCCACCGTCACATCCCGCCCGAACACCCGCGACAAAACCTGCTCCAGATCGCCTTGCCCGGTCATGACCTGGGCGCCATCAGGAAGGGTGATCCGGACCCGGGGCGCCCTCGCTCCCGCCTGGGGTGGCTCGGGGTAGGTGGCCCGGAAGTCGAAGAAGTTGCCCCACTTGCGCGGGTTCTTGGCCCCGCCGATCTTCCCGGTGGCGCGATCGACCACGGCGAACTGCCGGTCCCCGAGCAGGCCCCTATCGGTGACGTCGCAGGAGTTCAGTTCCTCGCCCATCATGGACTTCACTGGATAGCGCCACAGCGCAGCCACCGAGCCCACCTGGATCTGGCCGGAAACAGATGATGACGGATCGGTTTGCATGGCATGCCCCCTGGTGCCAGCTCGATCACCCCGAACGTCCAGGCTCGCCCGGCGCTGCTGTGGTGTCAACCTGTGCCTCTCGAATACTCGATTGCGCGGCTGACCTGCGCTATCGCCAGCAGGCCGGTCGCGGTGATGGTTGGCTGGCCGGGTGCTGCTTAAGATCGTCTACCTGCTGACGTGCCGCGTCCTCGGCGTGGCTGCGCTGGTGTTCCGCGGCGACCGGGCGAAGGCTGCTGAGCTGCTGGTGCTCCGGCACGAGAACGCGGTGCTGCGCCGCCAGACTGGCCGGGTGCGGTACGAGCCGGCCGACCGGGTGTGGTTCGCCGCGCTGGCCCGGCTCGTCCCCCGCAGGCGCTGGAGCGGGATCTTCCCCGCAACGCCTGCGACGCTGCTGGCCTGGCACCGCAGACTGGCCGCGGCTAAGTACGATACGAGCAGGCGGCGCAAGCCCGGTCGCCCGCCGACGGGCCGCGAGCATCGCCAGCCTTGTCGTCCGGCTGGCGAAGGAGAATCCGCTGTGGGATACCGCCGGATCCACGGCGAGCTGACGAAGCTCGGCATTGCGATCGCGTCGTCTACGGTGTGGGAGATCCTGCATGCCGCGGGCATCGATCTGCCCGCAGTCGCCAACGCCACATCGGCAAGGCATGTCTGTGCGGAGGCCGCTGCCTGGCCTCCCGGCGGGTCAGGAGGGTAGCTTGGGCTAATCGGGCTCACCCGTCTGCGTCCGCGAGAAAGGCGGTCGTGACCCAGCCGACGATCGCGGTACGGACAGCGGGGGCGAGCAGCCGCGCGCATGGGGGAAAGACATGCCGGAGGAGAGGCGCCACGAATCTTCCGATCTTGAGGACTATGAGGTTCGCGACGGGTCCGAGACGCTAGATGGCGCCCCAGGGGATGACCCTCTGGACCGAGGGGTCGTAGCGCCAGCACGGTGGTCGGCCGGGATGAGATACGGTACGACGGCACCGGAACAAGAGGCAGGCGAGTCCCTTGACCAGCTGCTCGCCGAAGAGGAGCCAGACGCACTTCCCGAAGCCGATGACGAGCGGCCCCAGGACGCTGCCCTGGATGAGAATGCGACAGACGAGGACGTGAGCAGGTTCCTGCGCGACCCGGGTCCCGATCCTCGGACGGGCAGGCTGGTGGCGGAGGACGAAGAGTTGTATCCGCCCGACCAAGGCGATCTTGTCTCGCATGACTGCGGGATTGACGGGGGTGGTGCCACGGCGGAGGAGGCGGCGGTCCACACGGTCGATGACGCCGCCGGTCCCAGTGACAGGGAATTCTGAAGCGCGCTCCGGCCGGAGGGGATGAGCGACAAGGTCGTCGGCGCCGGGCAGGCCGTTATTCTCGGAGCCGTCACCGCCGTCGGCGGCGGGACGATCCGGGACGTCCTGGTCCGGCGGGTCCCTACAGTCCTCACCAGCCTGTGGGTGCCGAAAACCTGCGCGACCTGGCCGGATGCTCCGCTGACCGCTGACCAGTTGGGCCGCGCCTGCCAGGGCGTGGGATGATCTTCGGCTTGTGGGCTTGAAGCTGATCTTCCTGGTTGTCTCCCGTGCCGTGTCGCTGCTGGGCTTGTCGCGGCGGGAGTGGTGGTGGAAGGACGCCGAGATTCTCATGCTGCGTCATCAGCTCGCTGTGGCTGAGCGCGACCGGCCTCGCACTCATTCGCGCTTGATGTGGCTGGACCGGGCGTGGCTGGCCATGCTGGCCGGGACGGTGCCGGCGGAGCGCCTGGCGGCGATGCGGCTGATCGTCACTCCCGGGACGATCTTGCGCTGGCAGCGCGGCATCGTCGGCCGCCGGTGGGCGCGGCTGTCGCGGCGCGGCCGCTCCGGGCGCCCGGCAACGCCTCGCAGGGTGCGGTCGGTGGTGCTGCGGCTGGCCCGGGAGAACGAGTCGTGGGGGTACCGGCGGATCCATGGCGAGCTCGCGGGGCTCGGCATCACTGTGGCGCCGTCCACGGTCTGGCAGATCCTCAAGAGAGCCGGGATCAACCGGGCTCCGCGCCGGGATGGCCCGGGCTGGGCGGAGTTCCTCCGGTCCCAGGCGCAGGGGATCCTGGCGCTGGACTTCTTCACCGCCGACCTGCTCAACGGCGCGAAGGTCTACGTCCTGGCCGTCATCGAGCACGGCACCCGCCGCATCAGGGTCCTCGGAGCCACCGAGCATCCGGTCCAGTCGTGGGTAGTGCAGCAGGCCCGGAACCTGCTGATGGATCTGGAGGATGCAGGAATAAGAGCGAGATTCGTCCTGCACGACCGGGACGCCAGCTTCACCGCAGCGTTTGACGCCGTCTTCCAGGCTGCTGGCGTCAGGGTCGTCCGCTCCGCTATTCAGGCGCCGCGAATGAACTCGATCATGGAACGGTGGATCGGCAGCTGCCGCCGGGAGCTGCTGGACCGGACCCTGGTCTGGAACCAGCGCCACCTGATGATCGGGCTGCGCGAGTACGAGGACTTCTACAACACGCACCGGCCGCACCGCACCCTGAACCAGGCCGCGCCGCTCCGCCCCCTGCCCGACGGCGTTACTGATCTGGATCATTTCCGGGTCCGGCGGCGTGACCGTGCTGGCGGAGTCCTCCACGAGTATCACCTGGTGGCATAGGTTTCGGCACCCACAGGTCTGAAGCGCCCGGCGCGGCGGTGGGTGGCGCCGCAGCCCTCGCCAGCGGAGCGATGTTCTTTGCCCGGCCACGCCCTCTGGCCGACGGTCCGCGGCTGTGGGCTCGTCGCATGCCCAACCCGGCCGCTCACTTCCGCCGCCAGCGCCGAGCTCAGCGCCGACTCTGGCCTGCCGCCGGAGCACGTCCACCTAGCGGTAGTTTGTTGACTACGGGTGAGGGTCGCGGTATGCCATGGGTGAAGCGAGAATGCCCTGGGGTGTGTGATGACGCGACGCGTGCTGTGTCCTGCGGCGCCGGGGCCGCTGGAGGGGTATGCGGCCCGGTTTGATGACTTGTTCGGGTCGCTGGCGCAGCGGCGGGGGTTTCGGGAGTACCTGGCGGGGCTGCTGGCGCCGCGGGAGCGGAATAAGACGCTGACGGCGCTGGCCGGGGCCGAGCCCATCGTAGGGGCGCAGCATCCGGCGGTGCAGCGGCTGCAGTTCTTCGTGTCTGAGTCGCGGTGGGACCACGAGCAGGTCAACGCCCGCAGGTTAGAACTGCTGCTGGCGGGCCCGGCGACCGCGCCGCATCGCGGCGGGGTGCTGGTGATCGACGACAGCGGGGACCGCAAGGACGGCACCAAGACCGCGCATGTGGGCCATCAGTGGCTGGGCCGGTATGGCAAGACCGATAACGGCGTGGTCACCGTCACCACGCTCTGGGCTGATGAGCGGGTCTATTACCCCGTCCATGCGGTGCCGTACACGCCGGCCCGGCACTTCGCGGAGGGGAAGAACGATCCGGCGTTCCGCACCAAGCTGCAGATCGGCGCGGACCTGGCGATCAGGGCCCGGGAGGCGGGGTTCGCGTTCCGGGCGGTGTGTGCGGACAGCGCGTACGGCGACCAGGACGGTTTCCGCGGTGAGCTTGGCGGCGCCGGGCTGCCGTTCGTGATGGCTCTCAAGCCCCGGCGCGGGACCTGGGCCTACGGCCCAGACGCGCACACCCCGGTGGACTCCGCCCGCGCGCTGGCCTGGACCGGGCCGGGTGATCCCGGCGACTGGCACCCGGTGACCCGGGCCTTCCGTGACGGGCATACCGAGACCTGGTTCGCGGCCGACGCGACGCTTGGCTGGTGGGGGCCAGACGGCGCCCGGCGCCTGGTGGTAGCCACCGCCGATCCAGGCACCCTGCCGCCCAAGGCCACCTGGTATCTCGTCACGAACCTGCCCCGCCCCGGCGGGCCGCGCGAGGCAGACAGCCCCCACCCGGCCGCGGGCCTGGCTGAGATCGTGCGGATCTACGGGATCCGGCACTGGACCGGGCAGGGCTACAAGCAGGTCAAAGACGAGCTGGGCTGGGCCGACTTCCAGGTGCGCTCCGACATCGCGATCCGCCGTCACCAGGTCCTGGTCAACTGCGCCTTCAGCTTCTGCTGGGATGCCTGGTTCGCCGATACCCAGCCGCAGCAAGATCCTGCGCCACCGCGGCCAGAACCCCGCCGCGGAGAGAGGGGGGCCGCGCGCCGCCTTACCCCAGCCGGCGCCGTCCTGGCCACGCGCGCTGCGCGCGATACGCGCCTGGCTAACCCCCTGGATCATGCTGCAACGCTGGTGGCAGGCATGGTCGGACAGGCCCCCGCCACCGCCGCTGCAAGCCCTGCTGAACTCGGTCGCGGCAGGCTGCGGCCTGCACCTCTACATCCCGAATTAACAAACTACCGCTAAGTGCCGTTGCAGCACTAAGTACGACGCGAGCAAGCAGCGCAAGCCCGGTCGCCCGCCGGCAGCCCGGAGCATCGCTGGGCTTGTCGTCCGGCTGGCCAGGGAGAATCCGCTGTGGGGATACCGCCGGATCCACGGCGAGCTGACGAAGCTCGGCCTCGCCGTAGCACCGTCCACCGTCTGGGAGATCCTGCGTGCCGCGGGCATCGATCCGGCGCCTCGCCGGTCAGGCCCGGCCTGGCGGCAGTTCCTGCACGCCCAGGCCGCCGGGATCCTCGCGGCCGGCTTCCTGCACGTGGATACCTGCTGCTGAGAAGACTGTACGTACTGATCTTCATCGGGCATGGCACCCGCCGGATGCACCTCGGCGGGGTCACCGCACATCCCACCAGAGAGTGGACCGTGTAGCAGGCCCGCAACCTCGCCCGCACCCTCGGCGAGCGGTTCGAGGACATCAGGTTCCTGACCCACGATCGCGGCTCGAACTTCACCGCCTCGTTTGGCGCCGTCTTCCAGGCCACCGGCGCCAGGATCCTGCGCACCGCGGTCCAGGCTCCGCGGATGAACGCGACCTGCGGACGCCTCGCCGGCACCCTGCGCCGCGAACTCCCCGGCCGGATGCTGATCCTCGGCGAAGTACACCTGCGCACCGCCCTGACCGGCTACCAGGCGCACTACAACACGGCCCGGCCGCACCAGGGCATCGCCCAGCGCGTCCCTGACGCCGAACGCGACGCTCACCCCGCGACCGTAACCAACGTCGAGGCACGGCAAATCCGCCGAAACCCGTGCTCCACGGCCTGATCAACGAGTACACGCACGCCGCATGACGCCTGAAGACCTGCAGGTCACCAGCCAAATCCAATTTTCGAGCGGGACAAGCTCGCCAAGAAGAAAGCCATCGTCGTGGTCGCCCACGCGATGATCGTCATCATCTGGCACATCCTGGCCACCGGAAAGCCCTACCACGAGCTTGGCGCCGACTACTTCGCCCGCCGCTGGACCCCGAACGCGAAACCCGCCGGCTCATCGCCAGGCTCGAAGCCCTCGGCCACCACGTCACCCCTGGAGACACCGCCGCCTGACCCCGGCACCCGCCCCCATACCCTGACCAGCGATCACCGGCCACGGTCGGCTGCCGCGCGCGTGGCTGGGGACCATTCACGTATTGGCCCCCTCGGTGGCGGCTGCCTGCTCGCGGGCGGCCGCGGCCTGCTCGCGGGCGTCGCGGAGCGCGGCGGCGGCCTGGGCGGCGGCGGTCTCGGCGGCCTGCTGGGCGGCGCGGGCGGCCTGCAGCGCCTCGGCGAGCGCGTCTGCCTCGGCAGTGGCCTGGGCGGCCTGGGCGGCGGCGGTCTCGGCGGCCTGCTGGGCGGCGCGGGCGGCCTGCAGCGCCTCGGCGAGCGCGTCTGCCTCGGCGGTGGCCTGGGCGGCGGCGGTGCCGTCGGTGACCTGGCGCGGGCCCTGGTCTTCGGGATGACGACCGGTCTGGACTTGTTCAGCGCGCCGGGCATCGTGCGGCGGCCCGGCCAGGAAGCTGGTGATCAGGGGGGTGAGCAGGCTCGGGCGGGTTACCAGCTCGACGTGGCCGCCGTGGTAGACGTGCAGCGTCGCGTGCGGGATGCCCGCGGCCAGGATGCGGCCGTTGGCCACCGGGATGATCGGGTCGTCGTCGCCGGTGAGTACCAGGGTGCGCTGGCCGATGAGCGGCAGCAGCGGCAGCGTGGTGAACCCCAGCGCGGCGGTGTTCTGGTACAGGTAACCCATGCTGAGCGGGCTGATCCGCGCCTTGCGCAGGGCGCTGGTCAGCGCGTCTGGGTCGGTTTTCGCGCTTCCTCCCCACAGGTCGCCATAGCGGCGCAGGGCGAGGTTCTTCACCAGCGGCAGCGGGTTGGGCGGCACCATCGTCTGCGGCCCGGTTGAGGTCGCCACCAGGATCAGCCGCCGGCACAGGCGCGGGTTGAGCAGCGCGAACTGCTGAGCCAGCCCGCCTCCCCAGGAGATACCCAGGACGTCGGCTTCCTGGTGGCCGAGATTGTGCAGCATGTCACGCAGGAGCAGGGCCAGGGTGGTGAAACGGTAAGGCAGATTGGGTAGCTGAGAGCCGCCGACGCCGGGGGCGTCGAAGCGGATCACCTCGATGGCCGGGTCGAGTGCATCCACGAACGGCCGCAAGGCTTCCAGCCGCATGCCAATGCCGTTGCACAGCAGGAGCGGCGGCCCTGTCCCGGTGCCTGGCCGGATTGCGACGCGCAGCGGCGTCCCGCCCACCTGTGTGATCTGTTCGCGTACGTAGTCATCCCTCACAGGCATGTCCACTCCTCCTCGGGCATGCGGTGGCTCCCGCCTCTGTGACGGAAGTCACACGGTTACGGGGATAGTAACGATGCTCGGGATAGTACGCAATAGGCTAAGTCTAGTTAGCGCGACTGGATTCCGGCGGGTGAGCGGGGAGGGATGGGGCTGGTGTTAGCGGCCGGGCTGGTGTCATTGGCGTCGCTAGCGGTCGGACGATGGTGGCGGCGGCGGTCACCGATGCGTGGGGGATGACGAAGCGGGGTTTCGCGCGACTGCCGGGCCGCGGTGATGCCGGGCGGACCGAGCTGGCGGAACGGCTGCTGCCCAGCCAGGGGAAGTTCGCCGAGGACGTGCTGCGCGCGACCACGCCGCTGCTCCCCGGAAAGGGCGATACCGGCGCCAAGAAGAGCGACGGCGAGACCAAGCAGGCCTCACCTTCCCGGCGGGCCGGGCCCGCCACCTGCGATAGGTCCACCGCCCGCGACCAGCCGATCGCGGTTCGCCGCAGACTTGCTTACCATCCTAAGCAGAGAGCGAAATTACAGAATCACGGAGCGGCAGTGACCGGTACCTGGAACACGCAGACGCAATGCCTGGGCGCCTTCATCCGCAATCGGCGCAAGCTCGCCCGCCTGTCACTGCGTCAGCTTGCTGAGATGACGTCTCTTTCCAATCCCTACCTGAGCCAGCTCGAGCGGGGCATGCACCTGCCATCGGTGCGCGTGCTCAAGCTGCTCTCCGAAGCGCTGAACGTGTCCGCCGAGACGCTGCTTGCCCAGGCCGGCGTGCTCGACTTGGCTCCCTCCGCGGCGGCTGACGGGCCCCCAGCATTGTCGGTAGAGTCTGCCCTCAGCGCCGACGAACGCCTGGCCGACGAGCAGAAGGCCGCGCTGATCGCCGTCTACCGCAGCATGCTCGGCTCCTAGTGCACCTCTCCGCCGCCGCTGCGCTACCTGTCGGAACCCCGGCTGCGGGAACAGATCACCCAAGTCACCAGCCGGAACGAGGCCTTCCACGGCTTCGCCGACTGGCTGGGCACTGGGCGTCCACAGCGGCGAGCCAACCGCATTAGCAGTTCAGGTCACACCCGTCCAGATCGGTCCAACCTGGACCAACCTCCTCGCCGGTCGCTGGTGGATCACCTTGCACGGCGGCGAACCGCAACCCAAACTGCAACCGGCCCGCACGAGCTCCACCTTCTGATCCGTAGAGATCAAGGCACTGTTGCATTAAGCGATGGCCTGATCATCCGACAGGAAGATTTGTCGTCTGCCGCGCTCCCGTGACGGCCAGACAGGCCGTGAGCCCCCCTCCACACCGGTGTGCCGACCGCTCAGCGGACGCCGGCAGGAAGATTTACTGCCTCATGATCATGTGAACGCTCAATGCAACAGTGCCGATGAAGCCGCCTCGTGCGTTTCGCGCCAGCTTGCCGGATGATCTTGCCCGGCAAGACCTCGGCACCTATCAGGTAGAGGACGGGGAAGCTGAAGGCCGCGCCGCCGAAACACACTTCAACCTCATCTGCGAGGCACGGCTATAGCCCTTGACGTGCGCGCTTGGCCAGACCGATCTTCCGCAGGGCTGCCGCAAGAGCATTCAGCCACCTCTTTGCGCTGCCAGCCGCAAGGCGACAGGATTCAGGCGCGGTGGAGAGCGCGAGAACACCGGAGACGATCTGGGTTGCGTCAGGATCGGGGCTCGTGGCTTTTCGTCCGCTCTACCTGATCGCGATCCAGGCCTTCGGCTGGCTGGTGCTGCTCGGCCGCAGCCAGCGTCCAAGGACGCGGAGATTATCGTACTCCGTCATGAGGTCACGGTGCTGCGGCGTCAGGTCGCCCGGCCGGAGCACGACCGGGCCGACCGGGCAGCTGTCGCGGCGCTGGCCCGGCTGCTACCACCAGTGCTACGCGATCATCGGCTCGTCACACCGGGCACGCCGCTGGCCTGGCACCGCCTGATCACACACAACTGGCCGAGCGGCCTCACTCGTTTATGAGACCGCAGGCATCCGATGACCTCGTCACCCTGCTCGCCGCCGAATCAGGACGTTCGGTCCCCAGATTTGCCCTGCCCCCTTGACGGTCTGGTGGATCCGCGCAGTCTTGGGAGTGGGGGGCGAAATCATGTCTAAGCGGAGTGCCAGATCCGACTGGCCCCAGATCATTACTACGACTCTAGTGGGCTTCCTGTCTGTGCTAGCCGTTGTGGCGGGAGTACTCGTCACTAATTCCGCCAACCGTGCGCAGGAGAGGCTCACCGAGGAGGGCCAGGTCACTGAACGGTTCGGCAGCGACATTGGCCTTCTTGGCTCCAGCGAACTCGATGTCCGCGTGGGAGGTATCTACGCCCTGCAACGGCTTATGTATGACTCACCTGCCGACGAAGCCAAGATCGTAGAAGTGCTCAGCGCCTTCATCCGCGACCACACTCCGGAATCACTACCTGCTTCGTCACATGTAACTACCTCACCGTGCAGATCGGGTAGAGCTACGTCAAATGGACGTCCGTCCCATCCCGCCGACGACGCAGAGGCCGCTCTTGAGGTTCTTGGCAGCCGACTCATTCTTGCTGGCAATGGCTCCCAATTCGTCATGGACCTGACCTGGGCAGACATTAGCGGAGCGAGCCTGCTCCACGCGAACTTCGACGGCGCAGATCTGCGCTGCGCCGGCCTGACAAGGGCATACCTCATCGGCGCCTCTCTCCGGGGTGCGGCTCTCCGCTGGGCATATCTCATCCGGGCGAACCTCACTGGCGCGGACCTCACCGGCGCGCACCTTCCTTATACGAACCTCACCCACGCGAACCTCACCCACGCGAACCTCACCCACGCGAACCTCACCCACGCGAACCTCACCCACGCGAACCTCACCAGCGCAGACCTCAGCAGCGCAGACCTCACTGGCGCAGACCTCACTGGCGCGCTCTGGCCAACCGGTGCGGCAGTTCCGGAAGGCTGGCAGCGAGACAGCGATTCGGGCCGCTTGAAGCGGGTCACCACGAGCCCTACGGGAAGCCGAGGGTCTATCTCAGGAACGGTGTTTCCGGAGATAGACCCGTGACGGGCCGTCAGCTTGGTCGCCATCTGTGTTCCGTACCGTAGGCGATCAGCCGTCGTTGTGGGAGTCGTTGCTGCCGGAGGAGGTGTGGCGGCTGGCGGGTGAGCTGGCGCGGGTGGATGCGCTGCTGGATGACCTGGCGTTCTTCGCCCCGTTCGGGGCGCACTTCGACCCGCTGATCGGCCGCCCGTCCACGCCCATGGAGTGCTACCTGCGGTTGATGTTCCTGAAGTTCGGTTACCGGCTGGGCCATGAGAGCCTGTGCGCCGAGGTGGCTGATTCGATCTCCCGGCGGCGGTTTTGCCGGATCCCGCTCGAGGGCAAGGTGCCTCATCCGACCACGCTGATGAAGCTGACCACCCGGTGTGGTGAGCAGGCGGTGGCCGGGCTGAACGAGGCGCTGTGGGCCAAAGCGGCGGAGGCGGAGCTGCTGCGCACTACACGGGTCCGCGCCGACACCACGGTCATCCCGGCGAACGTGGCCTACCCGGCGGACTCGGGGCTGCTGGCCAAGGCGGCCGGGAAGCTGGTGCGCGCGCCGCGGCGGGTCCAGGCGGCCGGCGGGGCCCCGGATGCCGTCATGACGGACCGGCGGCGGGCGGCGGCGCGGCGGGTGCGGGAGATCGCGGCCAAGCTGCGCAGCCGCAGCTAGCTGGGCCGGGAGGAGACCACCGCGGCCATCGGCCGGGTGACCGGTCAGCTGGCTGACCTGGCGGGACAGACAGTGGCGCAGGCTGCTGCGGTGCTGCGTAACGGCCGCCGCGCGGTCCCGAAGGCGCTCAGCGGCCGGCTGCGCGGCAGGCTGCGCCGGGCGCTGAACGAGCTGGCGACCGCCATCGAGCGCACTGCCACGATCGTGGCCCAGGCCCGGACCCGGCTGGCCGGGCAGACCCCGGACGGCGCGACCCGGCTGGTCAGCCTGCATGACCCCGATGCCCGCCCGACCCGCAAAGGCCGGATCGACCGCCCGGTCGAGTTCGGCTACAAGGCCCAGGTCAGCGACAACGACGACGGCGTCATCCTGAACTACACCGCCGGGTACGGCGCCACCCCTGACGGCCCGCAGCTGGCGCCCGCCATCGCGCGCATCACCCGCCGCGCGGGCCGCGTGGCCCGCGCGGTCACCGCCGACCGCGGCTACGGCCAGGCCGCCGTGGAACGTGACCTGCAAGACCTTGTGGGGCTCGATTGCCCGATCTGGCCTGGTCAGGTCAGCGGGGCTGGGCTCATCGCTGAGTGATCTTGTCAGTCGTCTACCTCGTCGTGCGCTGTCTGCTCGGCTGCCCGATGGTGCTGGCCCGGTGTGCGGCGTCGAAGGACGCTGAGCTCCTGGTGCTCCGGCACGAGAACGCGATCCTGCGCCGCCAGATCAGCCGGGTCCGCTACCAGCCGGTCGGCCGGCTATGGCTCGCAGCACTGTCCCGCCTGATCCCCCGGCGCCGGTGGGGCGAGGTCTTCGCGGTCACCCCGGCGACGCTGCTCGCCTGGCACCGCCGACTGGTCACACGCAAACGGGACTACACCAGCCGGCGCCGTCCCGGCCGGCCGTCCACGGCAGCCGCCATCCGCAAGCTCGTGATACGTATGGCGACGGAGAACCCGGCGTGGGGGCACCGGCGGGTGCAAGGGGAACTCGTCAAACTCGGCCACCCGGTCGCCGCGTCCACCGTGTGGCAGATCTGCACGACGCCGGGATCGGCCCCGCGCCCCGCCGCGCGGGCCAGACCTGGAAGCAGTTCCTGACCGCGCAAGCCCGCGGCATCCTCGCGGCCGATTTCGTCCATGTGGACACCATGTTCTTACGGCGCATCTACGCCCTGATCGTCATCGAGCACGGTACCCGTCGCGTTCACCTGGCCGGCATCACCGCGAATCCTGGCGGCGGGTGGACGACCCAGGCGGCGCGCAACTTCCTGATGGGCCTCGGGCACCGCACGGCTTCTGTCAAGTTCCTGATCAGGGATCGCGCAGGCCAGTTCACCGCCTCCTTCGACTCCGTGTTCCAGGCGGAAGGCATCAGGATTCTCGCCAGCCCACCGCAGGCGCCGAGAGCGAAACCTCGGGTTGCATACTGCACCTCTTCGGAGCGGTTCGTGGCTGGGTGGCGTTCATGCAGGTCGTACGGTGTCGTGCCGGCGTCCTTGGTGGCGAGCTGGCGGGTTGGGGCCGGGCGGATCGTAGAGGATTTCGCCTTTGTCGTTATACCGCTGGCCGCTGACAATTCCGGCGTGGTACCAGATCTTGGGGTGCGCGTCATTCTTGTAGGGGATCAAGATCGTTTTTCGGGTTCGGCTGCTCAGGCGGCTGGTGCCTGGTTGTGTGCTGGTGTCCAGATCTGGTCTTCGGGCCTGCTGGCCTGCTGAGAGCGGAGCGTGGTGATGGCGCTGGCGCCGGCGACGGTCCAGTGCATGTCGGAGAGTTTGAGGCGCTGGCCGATGACTGCTTTGCAGCCGGATTCGACTGCTCCGGAGCCGACGAACAGGCCGCGGGAGCGGAACCAGTGGTAGCGCATGCGTGGGGCGTTGTTCTCGAAGTAGCCCAGGGCCGTGTCCAGTTCGGTCTTCTTGGTTCCCTGGAGGGGGTAGATGCGGGCGGCGGCACAGATGGCGTCGATGTCACCGTGGTCGAGGTCCTCCAGGCGTGCGGCGAGCCAGTCGTCTTTGTGGCCCAAGAGCATGAATTCGAGGGACCGGGCGAGGTCGTGCAGGTGTTCGCGGGCATGGAACAAGTCCACGATCTGGGTGGCCTCCGGGAATTTCGCGGTGGCGATGTTCCAGATCCAGGCCGCACCGTCGCCCAGGATGGTCATCTGGCGGACGTGGCCGGCGCCGCGGCGGATGCCTTCGGCCTCCACCAGGCCGGCGAACACCGCGGCGGGCTCGAACGTGGCCAGATAGCTGGAGGAGTCCCGGTCCCGGACCGGGTAACCCTTGCTGTCGAGCTGATCCTGGGTGAAGAAGACGGCGAGCTTGACCTCGCGGGTGCGGGCCCGGCCATCTTCGCCCTTGCCGGCCCGCCCGGCGGTCTCCTTGGCGGTCACGGGCACGCCGGTGCCGTCGATTGCCGCGTAGAGCTTGTCCGGCAGCGGGGACGGCGGGAACGGGACGAGCGAGCGGGCAGTGATCATGGCGGCCCGGTCCCGGACGGCGGCGGCCGCCGCAGTGCCGCTGGCTTCGGCGGCCCGCCCGGCGCGCTTGACGGTCAGGTGCACTCCGGCCAGGTTCTCCAGCAGCCGGGCGGCCTTCGCGAACGGCCCGGCGGCAGCAGCCTGGTCGTTCATTGCCCGCAGCCCCGGGGACATCGCCTGGCCGGTCACGCCGAGCTCGGCGTCCCGTGGGGCGAGCCCGTGCCCGCAGGCAGCGCAGTGATACCAGGCACGCGTGAGGGTGACCGGCCCAAGCACCGTGCCGGTCACCTTGCCCCGGCAGGAGACGAACTCCGCCTCATGTCCCTGGCCGCATGGCACCCGCGGGCCCCGGTAGCCGGGATCAGCCGCCAGCAGCCTGCCCAGCATGCCGCAGCCCGCCTGCAGCATCCCGGCCCGGATCACGGCCTCCGCAGCCTCCAGCCCGGCGTCCCCGCAGCGCAGCGACCGGGCCGCGTCTGCGGCCAGCCGGCCTATCTCGGCGGCTTTCTCCCGTGCGATCGCCGCCCAGAGCCCCCTTTTCCGCCCTCCGGCGCGGAGCGCGCATCCGTACCAGCGGCAGGCCTGGCCTCGCAGATCTTCTCGTTCACCTCCGCGATCCGCTCACTGATCGCCGCGAACTCGCCATGCCGGGCGACCTCCCGCCGCACCTTCTCCACCTCCCCGGCAGCCAGCTGCCGGCCAACGGTCCCGCGTCCCCGGGCCGTCCTCGTCCACAAGAGCCTCGGCCCGTGCCCGCGATGATCCGGCTGCGCGCACCCGCAGTTCGGCTTCCCGCACTTGCGGTAGTTCTCGCTCACCGACCCGCGCCGGAAATCACCCACCGCCGCGAGCTGGGCATACAGCCGGTCCCGCTCAGCCTCCAGCTCCGCAAGCGACGGTCCGGTCATGGACACCCCCACCTGGTTGTTAATGAACAACCAGGCTCCCATCATAACCAGCTCAGACGTGGGACCCCTACATATGTGTCGCGCACCCCAGATCTTGACGGTGCCGGTGGACACGCCGAGTTGCTCGGCCATCCGGGTGAGCGGGATCAGGCCGGCGTCGAGCAGCCGCTGGCGGCGGCTGCGTAGCTGGTAGGTGCGGATGACGCGCTCCACCATGGCGGGGTTGAAGGACCGTCCTTCGCCGCTGGTCAGGCCGCGGCTTTGGAGGATGGCGGCGGTCTCGGCGATGGTGTGGTGGTCCAGCTGCTTGTCGATCTCGGCGATGGTGGCGGCCTTGGCCTGCCGGATCTTCCAGGCTGGCTCGGGGACTGGCAGGGTGAGGGTGCGGTGCTGGCCGCCGGCCAGGCGGGCGTGCGCGGTGATGGTGTCGCTGGTCCTGGTCACGGTGACGTCGGTGAGCAGCAGCCGGGCGATGCGCTTGCGTTCGCGCATCGGGGTGGCGGGGTCGTGCCAGATGCCGGGCAGGTCGGTGACCAGCTGGCTGATCCGGTCCTTCTGGGCAGGTGTGAGGGTGCCGTCGTGCTGCTCGCGGGCTTTGTCGTAGGTGGCCTGGGCGTCGCCCAGGGTGCGGAGGGCGGTGTTCCAGTCGGCTTCGAGGGTGTCTGCGACGAGCCGGTTGGCGGGATCGACGGCCAGGTAGCGGCGGCGGGCCAGGTCGGCGTGGTAGCGGGCGCGCTCGACGTGGGCGGCGCGCAGCGCGTCGGCCTCGGCGGCTCGCTGCCGGAGCTCGGCGGAGACCTGGAGGGCGGCCTCGACGGCCAGCGGGGTGAGGGTGCCGGTGAGCAGCTGGCCGGCGCGCTCGCCGGGGCTGTGGCCGGGGATGGCGGCGCAGATCGGGCGGGCGTTGTCGATGCCGTCGCGCTGGCAGAGGTAGGTGGGCAGGTCTTTGCCGCCGCGGGCGTGGTAGCGGATGGTCATCCGCCCGCCGCAGCGGCCGCAGATGATGATGCCCTGCAGCAGGGCGGGGCCTTCGCGGGGCGGCCCGGCGGCGCGGCCGCGGCCGTGCGCGGCGGCGTTGGCCGCGAGCTTGGCGATGTTGGCTTCCCACTGGCCGGGGGTGATGTATCCGGGGTGGGCGCCGGGGATGAAGGAGATCCACTGGTCGCGGGGCACTGTGATGCTGGCCCGCTTCCCGCCGGGCAGCAGCTGCTCGCGGTGCCGGCCGTAGGTGAACGCGCCGGCGTAGCGGGGGTTGTGCAGTACGTGCAGCACGGTGGAGTGCCGTAGCGGCTGCCAGTCGGCCTCGCCCTTGCGGGGGCCTTTGTGGTGCCGCCAGGGGAAGGTCAGCCCGGCGGCGCGGAACGCCTTGACCACGGCGGTGGCCGAGCCGGTGGCCTCGAACGTCGCGAGCAGGTGCCGCAGCGCGCCCTGGATGGCGGTGTCGGGGCCGGGGACGACGTGCCCGGCGGCGTCGTAGACGAGCCCTATGGGCAGTGGCATGACCAGCTCGCCGCGGCGGGCCTTGGACAGCTGGCCGCCGCGGAGCCGGGCCCGGATGAAGTGGAGCTCTGCTTCCGAGATCTGCCCTTTCATCCCGAGGACCAGGCGGTCGTTGAAGGCGCGCGGGTCGTAGAGTCCGTCTTCGTCGCAGATCAGGGTGCCGGTCATGGCGCAGATCCCGGGGAGCTGGTGCCAGTCGGCGTTGTTGCGGGCCACCCGGGAGCATTCCAGGCCGAGCACGATCCCGGCCCGGCCCAGCGACACCTCGGCGACCATCTGCTGGAACCCTTCCCGGCCAGCGGCGGAGGAGCCGGACTGGCCCTGGTCAATGCCGGTCACGGTGACCTGGTCCGCCGCCCAGCCCAGGGCGATCGCCTTGCCGCGCAGGTCGTACTGGCGGATCGCCGGCTCGGTGTTGTGGATGACCTGCTTGAGGCTGGACTGGCGGACGTAGAGCACGGCCTGGCGGGACAGGTGGGCGGCGGTGACCTTCGACGCCGCGGTATCGGGGAGCATCGGGGTCCTCCTTCAGTGTGGGCAGCCGGCTACGGGGGCGGGCCGGCGGTGGTTCCGGCGAGTGCGACGGCCGCCAGGGCGCTGATGAGCTCGGCGGCCACCGGGACGGGGAGCCTGGCGGGCGAGGCGGGGCCCGTGCCGGGTGGCTGGCAGGGCGGTACCGCTGTTCCCTGGCCAGCGAGGGCCAGGGCATGCCGCCAGGCGGTGACGCCGCCGCGGGCCAGCACGCCGAGCCCGAGCGGGAACGCCTCGGCGCGCGCGTGCAGGGCAGCATGGCGAAGCTGCTCGTAGCGGGCATCCAGCCCGCCGCCGGGGGCACTGTCCTGGCCGGCATCCAGCCTCGTGCCTGGTTCAGCAGCCGCGTGGCCAGGTGATGTGAGCAGGGACAGGGACGGGTGATCCTCCTTCCGCATCTCGCGGGTGGGCAGGTCAGCGGCTTTTGGAGTGGCGCTCCCGGCGGCGGGCCAGCGCTCGCTCGACCGAGCGGGGGTGCACGCGCATGCCGAAGGCCTCCTGGATCCGGCCGGGCAGCTGCGCCGGGCGCAGCGCGGGGTCGGCGGCCAGCTGCTCCTCGGCCCAGGCGAGGATCTCCTCGGTGAGCTTGTGGGCGCCGCGCGGCCCGGGCCTGGCGGGGACCAGCCCTTCCAGCCCCGCGGACTCCAGCGCGGCGGCCGCGGCGTAGTACGCCGGGCGGGAGTACCCGAACACCGCGGCGGCCTCGGTCACCGGGACGCCCCCGGCCCTGGCCTTGCGCACCATCTCGTACTTGACCTGCACCGCGTCCCGGGCGTCGAAGAAGTCGCTGGCCAGGAACTCCGGGTCGGTCACCTGCTCCGGGTGCGGGTTCAGGCAGCGGGCCTCGGCAAGCGCGGCCTCCTTGGGGTCCGGTCCAGTATCCCGCCTGGCCATGCCGCCTCCTGATCATCATTGATGTCAGGAAGATTTTGACGTACATGGACGCCGTTCGCGCGCTCATGAGCCAGCGGTGTCGCCAGTTTCTTCAGGAAGAGCCAGGTAGCAACGCCGACCGGCAGCGAGCTGGCTGTCAGCCGGGCAAGCCAGTGCGGCATAATCCCGCTGACACTCACGGCATAATCCTCTTTACAGCCCCGCCGCCGTCTCGCTGCGCGCGGAGCCGGTCTGCCAGATCAGCCAGCGCCAGCAGGCCAGCTGTAGTGAACGGGCACCGTCCGGCCGCGATCACCACGAACGGGTCCAAGGGGCACCACGCCGGTCCACCCGGCTGGCAGCGAGAACAGCTGCCCGCTCTCGTCGTGCAGATGGACCCGGTCCTCGCCCCAGTTCTGGCGGTAGGCGACGAACTCGAAGTCCTGGCCGCACAGGGGATGAAACGGGTGCCTGCCATCCTGGCCGAATACCAGGTGCACTACAACACGGCCCGGCCACACCAGGGCATCGCTCAGCACGTCCCCGCAGACGAACCCGACGCCCACCACGCGACCGTAACCGACGTCGGCACACGGCAGATCCGCCGAAAACCTGTCCTCGACGGCCTGATCAACGAATATCTGTACGCCGCCTAACGCATGGAAAGCCTGCAGGTCACCGGCCAGATCCCATTTTCGAGCGGGACAAGCATGCCCGCTACCCGGGCATGCCCGAGCCATGAACCTGCAGCTCAACAGCGTCGATCCGGGTTTTCGCACCCCACAGGTCTCGTAGGGCCGACCGCGCCGATAGCGTGGTTTGTGCGGCACCGCGAGGTCATGCGGTCGTCAGTAGTTTCGATTTTCGTGGGAGGCTCCACTGCTCTGGGAGCCGGGGAGCCAGTTTGGGGAGCCACCGTGTTCCGGCTGGCTCAGACTGGGGCCGACAGCTTCAGGGCATTGGTGCAGGTGGGAGGCTCCCCGCTCGACCACGCCGGACGTAGATCGATTGATAAGGTCCGCATGGCATGCAAGAGGTCAGGAGTTCGAATCTCCTTAGCTCCACGTACCTGTTGTCTTTGCAGGTCAGGCGCTTGTGAAGCGCTCGGTTGACCGTTGCGGCAGAGGCATGATCTTGCTCCCTCGGTGACGTTCTGTCATAGCCGCTGGTCAACGGTGTGCGGTGACTCCTTGCGTGTCTCGCGGATGCTCGCGGCAGAATGCTGCCTAGTTTCATTGCCTTACCGCAGGTCAGGAGGCTTGGCCGGGGAGCCATATGGGGAGTTCCAGTTTCTCGTGGCCGCCGTCACAGGGCAGGCCTCCTGGAGACGAAGGCCAGGATCACGTCCGGCGTTGCCGGCGGGCGCGGGACGTTGGGCCCTGGGCGGCTCGCCCCGCAGGCCCCATCGTGAATAAGGAGGTGATCGAGGTGCTGATTCTGGTCGCCCAGGCCAGCAAGCACGGCGCCACACGGGGGATCGCCGAGCGCATCGCGGAGAGGCTGGCGGCGGCGAGGCACGAGGCCCTGATGCCACGGCTGCGTGATGTTGTCGCAGCTGAGGCCAGCACCTGAGTCAGGCCATTGCGGCCCGGTTATCTCTTCGGAGATAGCGAAGGTCTGGTCCGCGTCACATGACCGCCTGAGGAGACGGCCAGCGAAGGGAGGTACCCGTCGTGGAAACGTCAGCAGTCCTCGCCAGCGCCGGGGATCGGGTCGTCGGCGAAGCGGTTGCCGCGCTCGAGGGATGCCATCAGACGCCCTACCAGGTATCCAGCCCGGAGAAGCGCCGTCACTACGTGCGGGATCTGTTCGAGCTCGTCGTCCAGTGTGTGCGCGAAGGTGACGCCGGGCCGATCATCGCGTCCTGCCAGCAGACCGCGGCGGACCGCTTCGAGGCCGGGGGCGACATTGCCGAGATCCAGGAAACATTCAACGTCCTGGCGGAGGTGCTCTGGCGCCACGTAGCCAGCACCCTCGCCGGCGATCAGCGGATCGAGACGCTGCGGCTTGTGAATACCATCCTCGGGGCGGGCAAAGACGCCCTGGCCCGGACCTACGTGGACCGGGCCAGCCGGGGACGCAGTCCGCTGGACGAGCAGCCCGCGGCGGCGGGCGGCGGCGAGGCGGGCGGCGCCGCCCGGGGTGCTGGCCTCGCGGGCGGCGCCGTCCAGACCGAAGTCCTCGGGCAAGTTGGCGTCATCACCCTTGCCGACCTGCGCAGGCGCAACGTCCTTAGTTCCCGGACAGTCAATGGTGTCGTCGCCGCCCTCGGGAGCCTGCAATCCCAGCAAGCGCGTGCCGTGGTGCTCCGCGCCGCGGCGGGACTGCATGTCTGGTCCGCCGGTCATGACATTGACGAGCTTCCCCGTGGCGGGCGGGACCCGCTGGGCTACAACGACCCGGTGGAGCAGCTGCTCCGGGCTATCCGCACCTTCCCTGCTCCAGTCGTCGCGATGGTGCACGGCTCGGTGTGGGGCGGAGCATTCGATCTGGTGCTCAGCTGTGACCTGGTCGTCGCCGATGAGACGGCGACGTTCGCCATCACTGCCGCGAACCTGGGACTGCCGTACAACATCACCGGGCTGCTCCACTGCCTCGGACGGCTGCCCATCAATCTGGTCAAGGAGATGTTCTTCACCGCCGCGTCCCTCGATGCCCACAAGGCCAGGGAATGGCTGGTGGTCAACCACCTGGTGAGCTCAGCCGAGCTCGAGGGATTCACCCTCGAGCTGGCCGCGGCAATGGCGTCGAAGTCACCCATGGCCATGGCGGTCATCAAGGAGCAGCTCCGCGTCCTGACGGACTACCAGCCTGTTGCGGCGCATGTGAACGAACGCGTCCAGGGGCTGCGACGGGAGGCTTACGACAGCAGCGACTACCTCGAGGGCCTCAGGGCCTTCGCCGAGAAACGCCCCCCGGTCTTCCGGGGCACCTGACCCACCAAAACCCAGTGCGGTTCAGCACACCGGCGGGACGGCGCAGCATTCGCCAGCAGCGCAGGCCCCGCTCCTGACCAACGCGGATTCACGCAGCGGATTCGGCCCGGCATGATCGCCGTCGCGCTCGCCGGCACGACCGAGCGCCTGAATGCCGAGATCGGATCGACACGAAGGTCAGCTGGGGAGCCGCCGCTGACTGGGCGGGGGAGCACCGGCTCGTCGGCGCGACAGAACGGGTCTTTGTGCGACATGGATGCCCAGCCGACCGGACTGGGCTGGCATACAGGATCGGCGGATCCGGCGTGGACCTTGACGGCGATTGGCGCGTCACGGAGCGCGACGGCGCCGCTGGGCCGTGGCGCAGCGGGCTGTGGACGCTGCCTGTTGCCGGGCGGTTCCGGTACGCTCCCAGGGTGCGGGGTGCGAGAAGTCTGCCCAGCCTGTGAGCTGCAGCGATGCACTCTGCGCAGCAGTAGGACATGATGGTCGGCCGTGTTGTGCGTGCCGAGAATCCCATCCGTGGCTGTGAGCAGCAGAGTTGCTCTCCCAGCCGTCCGGCCGTGATCATCACCAGTCATGTGCCTGCGGTTCGTCTTCCTCATCACACGGGTAACCACGTGGCTCCGACTGTCCCGCCGCGCCAATCAAGCTGTGACCGGGCCGTGCTCCAGTGAAGGGCAGGAGGCCCGGAACGCTCTCGGCGGATTGTAACCGGATGCCGGCGCTCGGCAGGCGCTCCCGGCCGCGATCGGGGGGAGAATGGTATTCGCAGGCCATCACGCCGTGGGCGGGCCCAAGGCGCGGCCGGGCGGTGGAGACGTGGCGTGAGCATTGGTGCGTGTGCTGGTCGAAAACTCGGTCACCGGTCTTGACCTGGGGCTGCGGCTTGGACATGATCAGCGCTCGTGTGTCTCACGCTGTCGTACCGACTGCTGCTGACCGTGATCTCCTGGCTTGCCTTACTGGCACGGTCCTCGTCGTCCAAGAACGCGGAAATACTCGCGCTGCGGCACGAGGTCGTGGTGCTGCGCCGGGCGAACCCGAAACCGCGCTTGTCCTGGAGTGACCGGGCCGTGCTCGCTGCACTTGCCAGGATCTTGCCGAAGGTGCTGCGCGTCCACCGGATTGTGACACCGGGCACACTGCTGCGCTGGCATCGCAGGCTGGTGGCGGCTAAGTGGCGTCAGCCCAGACCGCCGGGACGCCCGCCGATCCCGGACGAGCTTGCCGCACTGATCTTGCAGCTGGCGCGGGAGAACGCACGGTGGGGCGTGGTCAGGATTCAAGGCGAGCTCCGCCGGCTCGGGCACCGGGTGGCCGCCGCCACGATCCGCAAGATCCTTCGTGCCCATCGGATCCCGCCACCGAACTCTCGCGACGAGGCCTGGCGCGTCTTCCTGCGCGCCCACGCCAGCACGCTGCTGGCCACTGATTTCTTTCATGTCGACTGCGCGGTCACGTTCCAGCGGCTGTACGTGGCGTTCGTCATCGAGATCAGCACGCGACGGGTTCATCTGCTCGGGATCACAGCGCACCCCACTGCGCGGTGGGCCACGCAGGTTGCCCGGAACCTCGCCGGTGAGCTGGAAGAGGCCGGGCACCGGTTCACTCACTTGATCCGGGACCGGGACGCAAAGTTCACTGCCGCTTTCGACGCGGTGTTCGCCTCGATCGGGATCACGGCGCTGCCGACCGCACCGCAGGCCCCGAGGATGAATGCCTACGCGGAACGGTTCGTGTGCACCGTCCGGGCCGAGTGCACCGACCGGATGCTCATCGTCGGCGAACGCCACCTGCGGGCGGTGCTGTCTGAGTACGTCGAGCACTACAACACCGGACGCAGCCACCAAGGCTGTGGAATGGACCTACGCGCACCGAATGACGACCCGAACGTCATCGCCTTCCCCGCCTCGGCCACCCGGATCCAGCGCACGATCAGGCTGGCAGGGCTGATCAACGAGTACGAGGACGCAGCGTGAAAGGCCAGGTCAAGACAGGTGGCCGAGTTTTCGACCAGTACACCTAGTAGGACTTTGTTAGGTCGCGGACAGGGCGGCTTCGAGTCCGTCGATCGTGACCGGCTGGGAGCATAGCGGGCAGGTGCCGAGGATGACGGCCAGGACGATCTGCAGTTCGTGCAGGACCTGGTAGAGGGTCATCCCGGCGCAGGGGCTTTTGGGTCGCTCCGGAGCAGGGTGCAGAAGGCCTGGGCGAGGGCGGCGAGGGTGACGTGGCGGTGCCAGCCGGTGTAGGAGCGGCCTTCGAAGTGGTCCAGGCCGAGGCCGGTTTTCAGCTCGCGGTAGTCGTGTTCGATCCGCCAGCGGATCTTGGCCTGCCGGACGAGCTCGCCGATGGGAGTGCTGGCGGGCAGGTTCGACAGCCAGTAGTCCGCAGGCTCGTCCGCTTCCGGGGGCCATTCGGCCAGCAGCCAGCAGTCCGGGAGGCTGCCGTCACTGGCGCGGGGGATGTCCCGGTTGGCGGGCCGGACCCGGATCGCCAGGAAATGGCTGGTCATCGAGGCGGCCGGGTTTCCTTTGGTGGCTTTGGTGCCCTGACGCCAGGTGACCTGCCGGATCTTGTCCGCGTTCGCGATCGCCAGCGCGCGCAGGTTCGCCGGCGGGCTGGGGTAGGCAGGCCTGGCCGGGCGGCCCGGGCCGGGGCGCCGCGGCGGTGTCACCGGCCGGGCATCGCCTGCCTGCGCGCTGGTGGTGCCCTTGACCGCGACCACGTACCGCCAGCCCCGTTTCTCCAGTTCCATGCGGAACGTGGTGTTGTCGCCGTAGCCGGCATCGGCAGCCACGACCGGGCGGGCGCCCCCCGCGGCAGCGACCTGGTCCAGGACACCCCACCCGCCCGGGCCGGTCATCTCATCGAGCATCTCCAGCGCCAGCCGCCACTTCTCCTTGTGGCGGACATCGCCCGGGATCCCGGCCCGGGCGCGGCGGCTGGCCGCGCGCGCGGCCTGCACCGTATCCTCCAGCGCCGCGTCGTCCCAGCTCTGCGGGCAGAACAGCCGCCAGTCCGCCGCGCACGAGGCGTGCCCGCCCGCCAGGTGCACGCTCACCCCGATCTGGCAGTTGCCCGTCTTGCCCAGCGTCCCGGAGTACTGCCGCGCCACGCACGGCGACGCGTCCCCATCTTTAGGGAACCCGGTGTCATCGATGACCAGCGCATCCACCGGCCGGCTCCCAGCGAACCACCGCGCCACGTTCCGCCGGACCGCAGCGTAATCCCAGGTCGAGGACGTGATGAACTGCTGCAGCCGCTGATGATCCGTACCCAGCCGCGCCGCCATCGGCAGCATCGACTTACGCTGCCCATCGGTCAGCAGCCCACGCGCATACAACTCGCCCGCCGCGCGCTGATCCTTGCGCGGAAGGTCACCGAGCATCTCCGCGGCAAAGTCCGCCAGACGTGGCCGGACCTCCGCGATCTCCTGAGGGGTCATCCCGGCATGACAGTACAAAGATCCGCGCGAGAACGGGAGGCACGCCGGACAAACCTAACAAAGTACTACTAGCTCGGCTAGCCCGCCGCGCCCGGCTGCAACTGGGAGCCCGAACACCGAGCGCGCTGCTGGAGCTGCGCCCAGGAACTCGGGGTGGAGGTAACCGGCTACGAGCGCTAGGCAGCGTCCTCGCTCTGGCCCACCCGCCCAGGCTGGATCCTCGCGTCCGGCGTGCCGACCGCATCAGGCAAGCACCGGCGTGCAGCTCCGCCGCTGCCCGCGAGCCCGGCACGATTCCTGCTGACTCACCTTTCTGTGCACGAGCCTGTGGATGACTTGTGCAAAATGGCGGCGACCCTGTGTAAAAGCGGGGAAAAGCTGGGGATTCTGGTGCTGGGCAGCATCTATGGCGAGGCTACTACCTGGGGGAACGCCATCCGTGCCTGTGCATAGAAAGGACACTAGAGTTGTCCACACGCCACGCCGTAATGGCCCATAAATAGGCCGAACGTTTATCGGACAATTATCTGTCTGTGATCTGAGATCAGGATTGTGAGGGCTGGGAACCAGAGACAAGGTGAGCCCGGCCCCTTTGAGGGGGGTGGGTAAACGCGACGGCAGGCGGACGCTGGGGCAAGGCGCCCGCCGGCGGCAGGCCGCATTTCCGCTGCCGGCATGACAGCTGCCCGGCATGGGCGCAGCCAGCCGCGCCGGCACCGCCGGAGCCCGGTACACCCGGGACAGGCAGCGGCCGACGGCGCATCATCGCGGGCCGCGTGCCTGCCCGGCCGGCCGGTCAATGCGGCTGGACGGCGCTCACCCCTGGCGGACGGGAGGGCCTGCACGTGAAGACCGACATCTGGCCAGATGACACCAGCATGCTCCAGATGAGCGACTGGCTTGCCGGCCTGCGCGACGACGGCGACGCCGAGGGGCTGGCTGGCCGCCACGCGGGGCCGGCCAGCACCCGCGGCTCCCGGCCGGAACCCTCCGCCGCCGCACCGGACTGGCCCATCGCCCCGGTTGAGGCCAGTGCCGCCGCTGAGGCCCGTGCCCGCGCTGAGGCCCGCGCCCGGGTCCAAGCCAGCGCCCGCGCCGAGGCCATGGCCCGCGGACGGGTTACCGGGCGGGCGGTGATCGGTGACGAGCTGCGGATGCCGATCATGTGGTGTGAGATGGGTTCCTGTATTTCCTGGCATTCCGATCCTGCAGCGCTCGGCGAAGTTGATATCCGCGGCCGGGCACTGGCAGCTGGATGGCGAGTCGATGCGCTCGGCCGACTGGCTTGCCCACGATGCCAGCAGAGCGACGGCCGGTTCTGGGCCACGCACCCGGTTAGGCTGCGCGATCGGGACCGGGCCGTCACCATGGCCGCTGTGATGGCCGCGGCCGGGCGCGAAGACGCCGCAGGCGCGGGCGGCGGGGTGGACGGGGGCGTGATCCCGGCGGTCGAGCCGGCACTCGTCCCTGTGCCGGCTCAGGAATGGCAACGGGAGTCCGCCAGCGTCTCCGGCCCTGCTCGCTGAGTGACAGAACTCCGGGCGGCGGCCAGCGCTGTCAATTCCCTCGGCATTGGCCCGGGCCGAGATCCCCGCGATCTGCTTGACAACCTCCAGGGGGGAGGAGAGTGGTGGCAGCGATCAAGGCGCGTGGGCGCGGCCGGGGCGAGCCTGAGGGGGTGGCGGCACAGGCGGCACCTGTGGGTGGTGGCGCAGGCTGCCGGTGGCTGATGGTGGCCGCGGAGAGGGCCGGGCTGGCGAACAGCAACTTCCGGCTGCCGCCGGGTCCAGCCTATGGCTGGGGCCACCTGCCGCGGATCGCCACCCGCACGCCGGGGACGGGCGCCGGATCGGTCCGCGCAGCCCGGGAATTCACCCTCGCCACCTTGCAACGGTGGGGCGCGACCGACCGCAGCGACGACATCGCGATCGTGGTGTCTGAGCTGCTGACCAACGCGCTACGGCACGCCCTGCCAGCGCCCGGCGATACCCGGCCGCGGCGGCCGATCCGGCTCGGCCTGCTACAGCCCGGGCCGTGCGTGCTGTGCGCGGTCGCCGATCCCGGCAGGGCGGCTCCAGTACCCCAGGCACCCGGTTCCCTCGCCGAGACTGGCCGCGGGCTGCACATCATCTGCGCGCTCAGCGACAGGTGGGGCTACACCACACTAAACGGCACCGGAAAGGTCGTGTGGGCCACGTTCACCTCACGGCTGACACCGTCCCCGCCGGCCCGGTAGCCGAGCAGGCCCGGCCGCAAGCTGGGACCGGGAACAAGGCAGTGACGGCCATCAACAGGATGGCCGGGGCGGTCGTGCAACCGGAGACGGCCCGGCGAACCCGACTCCCGCAAGACCGGCCCAGCCGGGACAAGGTGCCGTGACTGGAACGGGACCGGCAGATGCGATCGACGCCAGCATCGCCGTGCTGGACGCCACTACCGGGGAGAGAGCCGCCGCGGCCCCGCTGCCGGGCAGACAGGAAGAAGAGGGCACACACACCACCGGGCACGGCACCTGCTACCTGGCGCGGGTGCCTGTGCGTGCCGAGAATCTCGTCCGCGGTTGTGACCAGCAGGGTTGCCCTCCTTGCCGTCCGGTCGTGATGGTCACCGTCATGTGCCTGCGGTTCGCCTTCCTCCTGATCACGCAGATGACCTCATGG